>TARA_R110002012_G_scaffold199129_3_pt1 | contig 18574 bp, 15 predicted proteins | sample TARA_R110002012 | Tara Oceans TARA_R110002012 (sample SAMEA4396515) | marine metagenome | biome: Westerlies Biome; feature: [DCM] deep chlorophyll maximum layer (ENVO:01000326); material: water (ENVO:00002006), including particulate matter (ENVO:01000060) such as... | depth 40 m
TTCAGCCGCTGACAGGGCGACACCCTTGTAGGAAAAGGCCGTGACCTTGCCGAGACGGGCCACGACCCGGCGGCAGGCGCGGGGCGCCGGCTGGTTGGCACCGCCGGTGGCGATGCAGGTCGCTCCGTCACAGCGCCAGGCGGCTCCGTCGACGATGGTTCGACCGGTCGGGGCCGAGCTTGCCTCGGCGAGGGTGAGGCTGGTGGCCGCCGGGGTCTGGGCGAGCACGGGGGTGGCCGCAAACAGGGCAGCAGCGATGATCAGGGCACGCATGGATAGCCTCCGGAAAAGCAGGAGCGTGATCGCCCCGGGATCAGTGTCAGTTTTTTAAAAGGACTGTCAATGTCCATTTTCAAACGAAACGGACATTGGGACACTAATCAGTGATTACTTATCGCGGATCATGTTGCAAGTGTGGCGTAACGTCCGAGGCCTGAAGGGCCGCTATCGTGGCCTCCACCGTGTCGCAGACGACCCAGGCCTGGAGAAAGGACGAGGGGGTCATTCCTTCGGCCACGCTGTGCCGCATCACAGCAAACAGGGAGTCCCAAAAGCCGTTTATATTCAAAAAGATGATGGGCTTTGAATGGAGGTCCAACCGTTTCCAGGAGAGCAGTTCGATCACCTCTTCCAGTGTGCCGACTCCGCCCGGAGCGACGACAAAGGCGTCCGACTGGTCATACATCAGCGTCTTGCGTTCATGCATCGAGGTGACGACCAGGGTCTCGACCTCATCGTAGAGGCGTTCGCGACTGCGTAAAAAGGCCGGCATGATGCCGAGCACCCGGCCACCGGCCTCATGAGCCCCGCGTGCCGAGGCCCCCATCAGTCCGACGCCACCGCCGCCGTAAACCAGACGCCAGCCGGCCCTGGCGGTTTCCGCCCCGAAGGCCCGGGCGGCGGCGACATAGTCGGGGTTCGCACCATCGGACGAGCCACAGAACAGGCAGACCGACTTGCCGTCGAAGGGGAGGATGGAAACGGGGGCAGACATTATGGGGTCTCGAATGCGAAGGGGAGACAGGCTGCGTTCGCGCGCGCTATCTGGGACATCAGCCATATAGTGCCGGTGAGCAGGATGAAACGCAGGATCGCAACAGGAACCATCGTCGGAGTGATCCTGTCGTCCATGCTGTTTTGGGGATGTTCGGAACAGACGACCATACCGACGGATCCTCCACCGGGGTCGGTCAGCAGCTGGACCGCACCGCCGCACATCGAAACGGTCGACCAGACGTCTGGCGTCCTCATTTTTCGGGGTGTGGCCCAGCCCGGGGGGCGGGTCGTGCTGCGCAGTACCGCGGGGGCCGCTCACGCCTCCGGAGCGGATGCCGACGGTCGCTTCGAGATTCGCATGGCCGTCCCGGACGAAGACCTGATGCTCTATCCCGAGGCCCAGGTCGGTCAGGATGCCATTCCGGCCCCGGAACGTCTGTTGATCATCCGGGGCGGGCGCGGGCCGATCGTCCTGTTGCGGTCAGGTCGGGCCAGTCGCCGGCTGGATCAGGCACCGGCTTTGGCAGCCATCGACAGTGACGGCCATATGATGCTGGTCTCGGGGCAGGTCGAGGGGACCACACAGACTGTCAGGGTCGCCGTCGGTGACGGACCCGAAATCGGTGCGTCACCGGACAGTCGTGGGCACTGGACCGCCGTGTTCAACCGGGTCGGCACCGTACCGGTCCGGCTGAACGGGGTCGTATTCACCTATCCCGGGGACGTAGCGCCGGTCGCCACGGACATGTCGGTGGCGCGGGCCGGGGCAGGCTGGCGGATCGGCTGGAAGGGGGACACCGGTGCACCGCAGACGACCTGGCTGCCGGACCGGGCGGGTTAACATCTTCATGTTCGATTAACCGAAGCGGTCGATCGAATGGGGTGTCTTCCTTCTTTGGGGACACCCACCATCACCGACCCACTTCAGCCCGGCGCTTGCGTCGGGCTTTTTTCCTGTCGCGCCGACAGGCAGGAAGGGCGAGTGGCTCCGCGGGTAGGATTCGAACCTACGACCAGCCGATTAACAGTCGGCTGCTCTACCACTGAGCTACCGCGGAACAGACGCTCGGGAAGGCGGGCGCTATAGCAGCGGGCGTCGGGAAAGCGCAACGGGAAAAGACGAACCATGACAATCATCCGCATCGAAGACCCGGCGGATCCCCGTATCGCGGCCTTTCGCAATATTCGCGAACGCGACCTGACGGGACGTGAGGGCCTGTTCGTAGCGGAAGGGGAGGTGGTTCTGCGGGTTCTGGCCTCGCCCGAATCGCGCTGTCGACCAGTTTCTGTGCTGCTGGACGAAAAACGGCTGGAAGCCCAGCGACCGATCCTGGAGCGACTGCCCGAGGCGACCCCGGTCCATGTGGCTCCACAGGCGGTGCTGGATGGAATCGCCGGTTTTCACCTGCATCGCGGAATTCTGGCCCTGGGCGAGAAGCCGGCACCGCTGGGTCTGGACGAATTCCTGGCCGGTCTGGACCCGACGGCCGTGGTCGTCGCCGCCAGCGAGATCGGCAATCATGACAATATGGGGGGAATCTTCCGTAATGCGGCCGCCTTCGGAGCCGCGGGTGTGGTGCTCGACGACCGTTGTTGTGACTCCTTCTATCGCAAGGCCATTCGCGTCTCGGTGGGGGCCGTGCTGAGAACACCGACAGTCACCGGGGTGTCCGGCATCGCGATGATCGAGGGTTTGAAGCGGGCCGGTTTCGAGGTGATCGCCCTGGTGCCGTCGGCCGACGAGGAGCTGGCGGCGATTCCACGCCGGGATCGGCAGGCGATCGTTCTGGGACCCGAGGGGCCCGGTCTGGGACCGGAGTTGATCCGCCGCTGTCGCCCCGCCGGAATTCGCATGTCGGGCGGATTTGATTCGCTGAATGTCGGCACGGCCGGGGCGGTCGCCCTGTATCAACTGACCCGCTGACCGGGCGCGATCACCAAAGCGTCAACGCGTTAATCCCTTGTGCACCTTGATGAACGGCGGGAATTGTGGCGCTGTGAGGTGTCCGGGGAGGGTGCCTATGTTTGAGTCAGTGTTTTTCTTTGTTCATCGCAATGCGCGGATCGGAATCGCGGTCGCCATCGTCATGGCCGCGGTCGGAATCGCCAGCGCCGTCGGCTGGATCACCGCCCCGGTCGGCTGATCCGGGCCGGGACCGGGACCGGGGCCCGGCGGGGCGGGGAAAACCCGCCCCGTATTACGGTTGGTCGCGATGGAGGCCTGACCGGGAATCGAACCCGGGTACGCGGATTTGCAGTCCGCTACGTCACCACTCCGCCATCAGGCCGCCGGACCCCCCGGGAGGGGAAGGCGCGTTCGCGAGGGCAGTTCGCTATCAGATCGGATTGTCGGCTGCAACGCACGGACCTATAAGCGCCCGAGTTTTCCGGTGCATCTTCCGCGCCGCCAGATCAGGATCAGCGACAGATGGACTTCGCCGCCGCACGCAAGGTCATGGTGGACTCCCAGGTCCGCGTGAATGACGTCACCGACCGGGTGCTTCAGGCCGCCCTGCTCGCCGTGCCCCGGGAGCGCTTCTGTGCGCCGGACCGGGCCTTCGCCGCCTATGCCGAGCTGGAGGTCGAGATCGCCGGCCGCCGCAAGCTGATGGCGGCCCGTGAGGTCTCGAAGCTGTTGATGGCCCTGGACCCGCGTCCCGACGAACAGGTGCTGGCGATCGCCGCCCCCTATGCGGCGGCGGTGCTGGCCCGGATGGGACTGAAGGTCATCGCCCAGGAAGACGATCCGGCGGTGCTGGAGGTGGTGGGGGCGGTTCTGGCTGAGGCCGGTGTCGAGACCGTTCAGGCCCCGTTCTCCGAACCGCATGGCGAAGGTTACGATCTGATCGTCAGTGAGGCGGCCACCCCGGTCCGCCCCGATGCGTGGATCGCCGCCCTCAAGCCCGGTGGCCGTCTGGCGGTCGTCGAACGGTCGGGCCCGGCCGGCAAGGCGGTTCTGTATGTGCGGGGTCGAGACGGTCTGTCGCGGCGGGAATTGTTCGATGCATCCCCGTCGGTGCTGGCGGAATTGGCACCACTCCCCACATTTGCCCTCTAGGTTACGGCATGGGTGAGGACATGCGTCTTCGGGCGCGTGAAAAAATCTTAACTGGCGTGGGGCGTTGTGATCTCGCACTACGCAGCATTGGACAGACGACGGGCCTCATGAGGGACCGTCAGGCAGGAACGGTTATGTTGAAACGCTCACGCGCGCTCGCATCGGTGGCTATGGCCGCTCTCGTCGCCGGACTGGCAGCGCCGGCCTGGGCCGAGACGCTGCAGGAAGCCCTGACCCTGGCGTATCGGACCAACCCGACCCTGCTGGCCCAGCGCGCCACCCAGCGTGCGCTCGACGAATCAATCGTTCAGGCCCGGGCCGGTCTGCGCCCGCAGGTCACGGCCAGCGCAACGACCGGCTACAGTTATTCAAAAGTTCAGGGCGGCGCTGATCTCGATTCGACCTCCGCCACGGCCAGTGTCGGCCTGTCCCAGACCATCTACAGCGGCGGGCGCGTCGGACACAGCATCACTGCGGCCGAGGCCAATATCCTCGCTGGCCGCGAGAACCTGCGGGATGTCGAACAACAGGTGCTGGCTGCGGTGATCCAGGCCTATGCCGATGTGCTGCGTGATTTGGAGATCCTGCAGGTGCGTCAGGACAATCGTGGAGTGCTCCAGCGTCAGCTCGAGGAATCGAGCGCCCGCTTCGAGGTGGGTGAGATCACGCGCACCGACGTGGCCCAGTCTGAAGCCCGTCTGGCGCAGTCCGAAGCCGATCTGGCCAATGCCCGGGCCCAGTTGTCGGTATCCCGCGCCGCGTATGCGGCGGTCGTCGGCCAGGCTCCGGCGAATCTGGAGACCCTGCCGGTCCTGCCGGGTGTCCCCACCGATTTCGATGCGGCGCTGGACGTCGCCCTGGTCGAGAATCCCGGTGTGCGCGCGGCTGACTATACCCTGCAGGGGGCCGAGGCCCGGGTCGCCGCCGCCCGTTCTGAATATCTGCCGTCAGCCCGGCTGACCGCGTCCTACGGCGGGGCCAGCGACAGCCTGAGACGTTTCGACCTGGGGGACACCACCAGTTTTCAGGCCGGGGCCACGCTCTCTGTGCCGCTGTTCACGGGCGGACTAAACCGGTCGCGGGTCGCCCAGGCGCTGGAACAGGCCAATGTCGCCCAGATCAATCGTGAGGGTGAACGGCGTCAGGTGCTGCGTTCGGTCAGCACGGCCTATGCCCAGGTGATCTCGGCCCGGTCGACGCTGCAGGCTGGACAGGAGGCCGTGCGGGCCGCCTCGGTCGCGGCTGAAGGCGTCCGGCAGGAGGCCCAGGTCGGTCTGCGGACCACGCTGGACGTGCTGAACCAGGAGCTGGAGCTGCGCAACGCCCAGGTGGCCCTGGCCTCGGCGCGCCGCAACGAATACGTCGCCCAGGCCCAGCTTCTGGCGGCCATGGGGCGGCTGGAGGGACAGGACCTGAACGCGAACATCGACGTCTATGACGCCGGAGCCAACTATAACCGCGTCCGCAACCGGGGGGCGCTGCCGTGGGATGGTGTCATCGAGGCCATCGACCGAATCGCTGCCCCTTCAATCATGCCGGCCAATGACGCCGCCGATGCGCCGATCGATGAGCAGTTGAAGTCCGGAATCATCCGCACTGCACCCCAGGGTTGACCCTGACGTACAGTTTCGGATCGGGGTATGGTCTGATCCGGCTTTGTTCTCGAATTATAGCCTGACAGGCGAAAAACGATCGTTGATTCCGGTCGGCGTAGATGCGACGACAAGGCATGCGGGGGCGGGTGTTGGTGCCGGTCTCTGTAAAAACTGACCGCTCGTCAGTGCCGCGCCAGCAGGCTTCGTCAAGGGTACGCCATGACCGACCAGACCGCCCAGGAACCGACGATGGAGGAAATCCTGGCGTCGATTCGCCGGATTATTTCCGAGGATGACGCTCCGGCCGAGACTGCAGAGGCCGCCGAATCGCCGGCGGCCGAGGAGGCTGCGCCCGAGCCCGAGCCTGAAGCTGTCGAAGCTGTCGAAGCGGAAGCCGAACCCGAAGAGATCGCCGCGGACGACGATGTTCTGGAACTGACCGAGCCTTATGAGGCCCCCGCCGCCGAATCCATCGGGGATCTGGATGTGGTCGATCCGTCGGCGGAACAGCCGGCCGAACCGGAACCCGAGCCTGAGCCTGAGCCGGAACCCGAGCCGGAACCCGAGCCTTTCCCGTCCGAGCCTGACCCGGCTCCGGAGCCCGAACCCTCTTATGACCCGATCGTTGGCGACACCGCCGCGGCCAGCGCGGCCTCGGCCTTCGCCGGACTGGCCGCGACGATGCGGCCGGGTTCGGAGGCGTCATCCGGTGGCCTGACCATCGATGATCTGGCCCGCGCCCTGCTGCGACCGATGTTGAAGGAGTGGCTCGACGCCAACCTGCCCGGCATCGTCGAGGCCCAGGTCCGCAAGGAAGTTGAACGTATCGCCCGTTCCGCCGGCTAGCCCTTCGCGTCACCACAGACTAGATCAGAGAGGGCGGCTCCGGTGGGGCCGCCCTTTCCTTATTCCGAATCGATTTCGCTGATGCTCGACAAGACTTTCGATCCCAAGGCTGCCGAACCCCGCCTGTATGAGGCGTGGGAGAAGAGCGGCCTGTTCGCGCCGCGCGCCGCCAAGGCCACCGACGGGGCCGATGACGCCTATTCGATCGTCATTCCACCACCGAACGTCACCGGGTCGCTGCACGTCGGCCACGCGCTGAACAACACGCTGCAGGACATCCTGGCCCGCTATCACCGGATGAAGGGCAAGGCGGTGCTGTGGCTGCCGGGCACGGACCATGCCGGTATCGCCACCCAGATGGTGGTCGAGCGCCAGCTGGCGGCCGCGGGCAATGTCGGGCGGCGTGAGATGGGCCGCGAGGCCTTTGTCGACAAGATCTGGGAATGGAAGGCCGAAAGCGGCGGGGCCATCGTGCAGCAGCTGCGCCGGCTGGGTGCGTCGTGCGACTGGCGCCGCGAGCGCTTCACCCTCGACGAGGGGCTGAACGCGGCCGTGCGCAAGGTGTTCGTGCAGCTGCACAAGGAAGGCCTGATCTATCGCGACAAGCGACTGGTCAACTGGGATCCGCATTTCCAGACCGCGATCAGCGACCTCGAGGTCGAGCAGCGCGAGATGGAGGGATCCTACTGGCATTTCGCCTATCCGCTGGCCGACGGGGTCAGCTATGAGCACCCGGTCGCCTTCGACGAGGATGGCAAGGCCACCGAGTTCGAAACGCGCGACTTCATCGTCGTGGCCACGACCCGGCCCGAGACCATGCTGGGTGATACCGGAGTCGCGGTGCATCCGGATGATGAGCGCTATGCCGGACTGGTCGGGAAATTCGTGACCCTGCCGATCGTGGGTCGGCGGATTCCGATCGTCGCCGACGCCTATGCCGATCCGGCCAAGGGTTCGGGCGCGGTCAAGATCACCCCGGCGCACGACTTCAACGACTTTCAGGTCGGCAAGCGGGCCGGGCTGGCGGCGCTGAACATCATGGACGCCTATGGACGCATCACCGCCGCCGATACGCCCGACGTGCCCGCAGACTATGACGGCATGGACCGGTTCGCGGCGCGCAAGGCCATCGTCGCCCGGGCCGAGACCGAGGGCTGGCTGCGTGAGATCGAGAAGACCCGCCACGTCATCCCGCACGGTGACCGCTCGGGTGTGGTGATCGAGCCGTGGCTGACGGATCAATGGTACGTCGACGCCCACACCCTGGCCCAGCCGGCGATCAAGGCCGTAGAGACGGGGGCGACCGAGTTCGAGCCGAAGAGCTACGAGAAGATCTATTTCGAATGGCTGCGCAACATCGAGCCCTGGTGCATCAGCCGCCAGCTGTGGTGGGGCCATCGGATCCCGGCCTGGTATATTCCAAAGCCTGATCCGGAAACGGGGCTACCGGAGTATCCAAGCACGTCAGGCTACGAACACTGTGTCGCCGAGAGTTGGGACGAAGTTCAGGTTCAACTTGAGGGGCTTTACGCGGGTTTCCGTGCAAAATGGGAGGCCAAATGGGCCGCTGATGGTCGCGATTCTCGCGTCAAGTTTGTGGAGGTCAGTTCCTGGGCGGACGCTCACACCCTGCTAGAGCAAGCCGGGGTTCCAGAGCTGGGTCGCGACCATCCCGACTATCCAATCTATGTGCTTCGTGACCCCGATGTTCTCGACACCTGGTTCAGCTCGGCCCTGTGGCCGTTCTCGACCATGGGCTGGCCGGACAAGACCGAAGATCTGGAGCGCTTCTATCCGACCAGCGATCTGGTTACGGCGGCCGACATCATCTTCTTCTGGGTCGCCCGGATGATGATGATGGGTCTGCACTTCATGGACGGCGTGGTGCCGTTCAAGCGGGTGATCATCAATGGCCTCGTCCGCGACGAGAAGGGCCAGAAGATGAGCAAGTCCAAGGGCAATGTCATCGACCCGCTGGTCATCATCGACGAGCTGGGAGCCGACCCCCTGCGCTTCACCATGGCCATCCTGTCGGGCACACGGGACATCAAATTGTCCCGGGAGCGGATTGAAGGGTATCGTAATTTCGGCACCAAGCTGTGGAATGCCTCGCGCTTCGCCCAGATGAATGAGGCGCGGCGTGTGGCCGGGTTCGATCCGGCCGGAGTGCAGCAGACCCTCAATCGCTGGGTCCGTGATGAACTGGTCCAGGCCGAGCGGGCGGTGGCCAAGGCCATCGAGGGTGGGCGTTTCGATGACGCGGCCTCGCACCTGTACCGGTTCGTCTGGAACGTGTTCTGCGACTGGTATCTGGAGCTGGCCAAGCCGGTGTTCCAGTCCGGTGACGCGGCGGCCAAGGCCGAGACCCGGGCCATGACCGCCTGGACCCTGGATCAGACCCTGAAACTGATGCACCCGGTCATGCCCTTCATCACCGAGGAGCTGTGGGCCCAGCTGGCCGGGGACGGGGCGGCGCGTACCGAGCCGATGCTGATCGGCGCGGCCTGGCCGGAGCTGCCCGACAGCTACCGCGACGCCGCGGCCTCGGAACAGATCAACTGGCTGATCGGCGTGGTTACCCAGCTACGCTCCAGCCGGGCCGACATCGGCGTGCCGGCAGGCGTGAAGATGACTCTGGCCCTGTTCAATCCGACGCCGGAGCTGCAGGCGCAGTTTGACGCGTCGGCGGAGTTGATCACGACCCTGGCCCGGCTGAGCGGCATTTCGACCGTGGCCAGCCAGCCGCCGGGTTCGATCGCCATTCTGGTCGGCGGGGCGTCGGCCTTCATTCCACTGGAGGGGCTGGTGGATGTGGCGGCCGAACGCGTCCGGCTGGGCAAGGAGATCGCCGTCTTCGACAGTGACATCGCCCATTTCAACAAGAAGCTGGGCAATCCCAATTTCGTGGCCAAGGCCGCCGCCGAGGTGGTTGAGGAACAGCGCGCCAAATTGGCCGAGGCCGAGGACGGCAGGAGCCGGCTGCAGACCGCCCTGGCCCGGCTGGACGAGATGGGATGAAACGGGTTCGCCTGGACCAGCTGCTGGTCGCCCGGGGGCTGACCGACAGCCGGTCCAAGGCCCGGGCCGCGATCGAGGCCGGCGGTGTGACCATCAACGGTGTTCCGGCGCGGATCGCGTCCCAGTCCATTCCGGATGACGCGGTGCTGACCGTCGTTGATGCCCATCGCTGGGTCGGGCGTGGCGGCCTGAAGCTGGATCACGCCCTGGGTCTGTGGCCGGTACCGGTCGAGGGGCGGGTGGTGCTGGACATCGGGGCCTCGACCGGCGGTTTCACCGAAGTCTGTCTGGCGCGTGGGGCCCACCGGGTCTTTTCCGTCGACGTTGGCTCGGACCAGATGCATCCGCGGGTGGCGGCGGCCGAACGGGTGGTCAATCTGGAGAAGACAGACGCCCGGACCCTGACCGCGAAGCTGATTCCCGAGACCCCGGAACTGATCGTCTGCGACGCCAGCTTTATCGGTCTGGCCAAGGTGCTGCCGGCGGCGCTGGCTCTGGCCGCGGCCGGGGCCGATCTGGTTACCCTGGTCAAGCCGCAGTTCGAGGCCGAGGGGCCCGGCGGCGGGGGCAAGAAGGGGGTGATCAAGGATCCCGAGGCGCATCGCAAGGCCGTGGCGTCAGTCAGCGCCTGGCTGGACAGCGTGGGCTGGACGGTGCGCGAGACGACCGAAAGCCCGATCACGGGCGGTGACGGCAACGTCGAATTCCTGTTGTGGGCGCAAAAACGCTAGAGCGAAATCGGTTGAGTTGGACGCAGTCCAACTCGGCTCAGATTTTGCTCCAGTTTGAATCTGGACCATTTTTTGGATTCAGGTCGAGTCGACCTGAAACAAAAATGGTCTAGCCCGGACGTAGGAGAGCCGCCGGCGGATTTCTCCACCGGCGGCTCCCGTCACGTCGTCGATCGACAGGGGGGCTGTTATTTAATCGACGACGCGATAGCGGCCGTTCTGGTCGGGGCAGGTGCGGACGTAGCGCACCTCATCCCGACCGTCAGGCAGACGAATGCGGCTCTCGGCGAGGCGGCACTGGTCAGTGTTCTGATAACGGGTGTCCTGAACCGGATAGGCACCGGTCTGGCCGTAGCCAGCGTAGCGGTTGTCGTTATAGGTCCGGTCATACGTCCGGTCGCCGTAGCCGCTGCGGTCATAGGCCCGGTTGTCATAGCCGTAGCCGTTGGAGCCGTAGCCGGTGTTGGCGCCGTAGCCGGCATTGGTGCCGTAGCCGGAGTTGTAGCCGGTGTTGGTTCCGTATCCGGTATTGCCGTAGGCGCGGTTGTTGTCGCAGCCCTGGGCCGAGCTGTTACCGACGCTGGCCCCGACAACGGCCCCGAGCACACCGCCGAGGATACTGCCCTCGGTGCGACGGCCACGGGCGGCGATCTGTGAGCCGGCGATGGCCCCGACCGTGGCCCCGACGAGGCCACCGGCAGTTTGGCGTCCCTGGACGCAGGGATCGGTGGCCTGACGGCCATAGCCGTTCTGGTCATAGCGTCCATATTGATAGGGCTGGGCATAGGCACCGGAACCATAGTTCCGGGTCTGGCCCTGATAGCCGTAGGACTGGGCCGCGGCCGCGGCCGGGACCATCATCACACCGGCGGCGGCGAGGGCGGCGACAGCGGCGGCGTTTCGGGTAAGACGCTCAAACATCGGGGTGATCCTGTTTCCCTGGGACAGACCTGGGTGCCGAATTGTTCGAGCCCCTGTCTGGGAGGTCGAGAAATAGGCGGGTGAAGCTGAACGGCCATTGAGCAAGCCGTTCATCTTCGTTCAGGTTTCTCACGCGAGGCGGGCGGGCTAGAAGGCAGGTATGACCGATCCCGAGCCCAAGACACTGCTGAAGATCACCCGGATGGGGGCCCAGGGTGACGGCATTGCCGAGACCCTGAACGGGCCGGTGTTCGTGCCGCTGAGCCTGACGGGCGAATCCGTCCGCGCCGTGGTTCGGGACGGCCGCGCCGGGGAGATCGAGATCGTCGAGCCCAGCGCCGAGCGGATCGCACCGGTCTCGCCCCATTATGGCGATTGTGGCGGCTGTTCCCTGCAGCACTGGGCCAGCGGCCCCTATCTGGACTGGAAGCGCGAGCAGGTGCGGCTGGCCCTTGCCCGCGAAGGTATCGAGACTGAAATCGAGGCCACGGTGGCCGTGCCCCCGGGCACGCGGCGGCGACTGGCCCTGCATGCCCGGCGCGATACGGGTGGCCGGGTGATCCTGGGGTTCAAGGCGCGCAAGTCATGGCGGCTGGTCGAGATCAGCGCCTGTCCGGTGGCCGACCCGCGGCTGGTCGCGGCCATTCCGGCCCTGACCCGGGTGGCCGAGGCCTTTCTGGAGCATCCGAAATCCGCCCCCACCCTGCATGTGACGCTGACCCTGACCGGACTGGACGTCGATGTGACCGGGGTCGAACGTAAGTCGGGTGGTCTGTCGCGCGACCGGCAGATGCAGGCGATCCGCGCTGCCAATATCGCCGACCTGGCCCGGCTGAGCCTGGCCGGGGAGACACTGGCGATGATGCGGCAGCCGACGGTGATGTTCGGCCCGGCGACCGTGCCCCTGCCGCCGGGAGGCTTCCTGCAGGCGGTCCCCGAGGCCGAGGCGGCCATGACCGAGCGCGCCGTGGCGGCGGTGAATGGGGCCAAGAAGATCGCCGACCTGTTCTGCGGCTCGGGGGCGTTCAGCTTCCCGCTGGCGACGGTGGCCCCGGTGCTGGCGGCCGACTCCTCGGCGGCGGGGATCGCGGCCCTGAAGGGCGGGCTCGGCACCGCCACCGGATTGAGGCCGATTACGGCCGAGGCCCGCGACCTGTTCCGCCGCCCGTTGACGCCGCATGACCTGAAGGGCTGTGACGCCATCGTGTTTGACCCCCCGCGCGCCGGGGCCATCGATCAGACGCTGCAGATCGTCGATACCAGGGCGGCCGTGGTCGTCGGCGTGTCGTGCAACCCCCAGACCTTCGCCCGCGACGCCCGGGTGCTGATCGACGCCGGCTTCGTGCTGGAGCGGGTCACGCCGATCGACCAGTTCCTGTGGTCGGCCCATGTCGAGCTGGTCGGGGTGTTCCGGCGATGACGATGAATGACAACCTGCCCCACGAGGACGGCGGCGGATTCGACGCTGACGACTGGAACCGGCTGGTGCCGTTCATCGGAGCCGTAGCGACTCTGGACGATGTGCAGGCGCGCCGGGCGGTGTTCGCGCTCAGCGACACCGACGATCCGCGGACGATCACGATGGATCTGCCCCAGCCGCTGATCTGGTGGGACGACGACGGTGAACAGGCGGCTGTGGCGGTCCAAGCCGAGACGCATCTGGGCCCGGATGGCGAGGAGATGGAGGTTCTGGGCCTGATCCTGCCCGACGGCGGCGGGGCCGTGGCCCTGCTGGAGGATGTCGATCTGGTCGATGATACGGACCCGGTCTGGCGCGATCTGGTCACCCGCGCGATCGATCCGGCGGGGGCTGAGGAGGACTAGGCGCCTCGAACGCCTTCCCCCATTTCGGGGGAAGGTGGGCGGTGCAGCCGCTCGGATGGGGGTGTTGCTCCCGCAGGGATGTCAGCAATTTTCTCGTGCCGGGCATTCGGGTCCGCAGGTGTGTCTTGGCGGGGATCAGCACCTTGCGCAGACGGCGGGGCACCTGATCGGCGATTCTGGCTGCATCCGGCAGGCCCCCATCCGTCTCGCGCTGCGAGCCACCTTCCCCCGCAAGGGGGGGAAGGACAAGGTGTTGCGATCCCTTCCCCCATTTCGGGGGAAGGTGGGCGGCGCAGCCGCTCGGATGGGGGTGTGGCCGCCGCACGGATGGCGGCTATAACCTCATGCGGCCGATCCATGATCTGCGCGTTACGGAAGCGGACCACGGTAAAATTCTGACTCCGGAGCCAGGCGTCCCGCTTCCCGTCGTCAAAAGTCCTCAACACGTGCACCCCGCCGTCCGCTTCGACGATCAACCGCGCCGACAGACAGGCGAAATCGATGACATAGTCTCCGATCGGAACCTGGCGACGGAAGCGAAGGCCATCGAGCTGCCGGTCACGGAGCAGGGTCCAGAGGTAGGTTTCGGCATGGGTCGTCGTCTTGCGCAGACGGCGCGCGCGTCTGATGGTTTGCTCAGGCTGCATCCGGCAGGCCCCCATCCGTCTCGCGCTGCGAGCCACCTTCCCCCGCAAGGGGGGAAGGGAGGTCGAAGAGATCCATCTGCGTCTTCATGTCGGGTGGCACCCGGAATTGTGTCACGTCCAGCGGGAGGCGGGGAGTATCGAGGCCATAGCGTTTAACGGCGGCCCTGAAGCGGGCGGCGATCAGGTCGGCGACGGGGCCGGTGCCGCGCATGCGTTGCGACCAGTCGGGATCGTAGTCCTTGCCACCGCGGGTCTGGCGGATCAGCGACATGACCCGCGCCGCACGGTCGGGGCGGGCGTCGGCCAGCCATTCGCGGAACAGATCCTTGATCTCCAGCGGCAGGCGCAGGATCACATACATGGCCGAGGTGGCCCCGGCTGCGGCCGCAGCCTCAAGCACCGATTCCAGCTCATGATCGTTGAGACCGGGGATGACCGGGGCGAAACCGACCCCGACGGGCACGCCGGCGTCGGCCAGCTTGCGGATCGCCTCGAGTCGTTTGGTCGGGGTCGAGGCGCGCGGCTCCATGGTCCGGGCCAGGGCGCGGTCGAGGGTGGTGATCGAAACCATCGCCTGGGTCAGGCCGGCGCGGCCCATCGGGCCGAGGATGTCGACGTCGCGGGCGATCAGCACCGATTTGGTGATGATGCTGAACGGCTGGTTGAAGCGTTGCAGGACCTGCAGCAGGTCCCGGGTGATGTTCAGATCGCGCTCGACCGGCTGGTAGGGGTCGGTGTTGCCGCCCAGGTGGATGCGTTTGCATCGGTAGCGGGGGGCGGCGAGCTCCTGTTCCAGCAGACGCGCGCCTTCGGGTTTGAAGAAGAGGCGGCTCTCGAAATCCAGGCCCGGGGATAGGCCCATGAAGGCATGGGACGGACGGGCGTAGCAGTAGATACAGCCATGTTCGCAACCTTTGTACGGGTTGATGGAGCGGTCGAAACCGACATCCGGACTGGTGTTTTTGGTGATGATGGTGCGGGCGTGTTCCGGCGTCAGGGTGGTGCGCAGGGGCGCGGGGGTCTGGTCTTCGTCGGTCCAGCCGTCATCGACGGCCTCGTGGACCACCGGTTCGAACCGGCCACTGGCGTTGGTGCGGGCACCGCGCCCTTTCCTTGCGACTGGAGCCATGACAAAGGCTATATCGAGAAATGGAACAAATCAAGAACGATTGGTGCAAAAGAAAACCCGCGACCGGGCCGGTGCGGGCGGTGACGATGGTGCGGATGAGAGGACTCGAACCTCCACGCCTTGCGGCGCTGGAACCTAAATCCAGTGCGTCTACCAGTTCCGCCACATCCGCGCTTAGGTCTGGCGGGGGTTCTAGGGGCATTGAGCCGGGCTAACAAGACGGCAAAGCCCGCAACAGATCGCGGACATGCGAAGCGTTGTGCGGGTAAGCCCTACAGGCCCCGGCCGAGATCGCCGCCGTCCCGCAATTGGTCACGACTTCGGTTCCGATCAACGACGGCACCGGCAATACTCTAGCGCCGAGGGGAAGAAATTCTCAGGGGCAGGTCACCACCTACCATTGGACGCTCAAGCGGGCCCCGAACTGGTTGTCGCGCAGGCGAGCGCTGACCACACCACGATAACCGGCCGACAATGTCAGGCCCTTGCGGGCCTGGTATTCCATGCCGAACTCAGCGACCCCGGCCAGCGGCGGGGCCTCGGCCCCCTTGATGACAAAGCCGCCGAAGCCGGTCCCGGCCCCGCTGAAGCGCATGTCGGCCGCGGCCTCACGGTCGCCCGTGGTCACCAGCGCCCCGATGCCGCCGTACAGCCGCATCGGCTGGCCGCCGCTGAGCCGGTAGTCCTGGGTCCCGCGCAGGTTCAGCTGCGTCGTCTGCCAGTTGCGCTCCTGGTTGGCGACCTCCAGCGACAGGCCACCGGCGGCCCGTTCAGTAAAGCCGTTGATCGTGCTGCGCGATATCGTCTCCATCAGGCCGACCGAGACCGCACCGCCGCGCTCATTGGCGATGCGGCGGGCGACGCTGAGCGACACCGACTGGCCCTCGCCATGGGTCTGGCCCGTGGCCTGTCCGGTGAAGGCCCCGACGGTCACCGTGCGCCGGCTGTCGATCTCGCCGCCATAGGCCGAGGCGGTCAGGTCAGCCGCCCAGCGTCCGTTGTCAAAGCGCACATAGCCGGCGGCATGGATCAGGTCGCTCTCGAAGGAGGACTGTCGTTCGGCCACATTGCCCTCGACCCGCGTCGCCCCGGCCGCCGCGCCCAGCACATAGTCGCCGGTGCCGACGGCATAGCCGCCGACGAAGCCGTTCAGCCGTGTCTGTAGATCGGCCTGTCCGGCCTTGCCCTCAAGATCGATGTCGCTGGCATGGACCGAGATCCAGCCACCGCGCCCCGTACCGGCCTCGGCCGACGGGTCAAAAGCGTCGAGCACGCCGGTGACCATGGCCGCCGCGCCGTCGCGACCGCCGACGAAGCTGAAGGCGCTGGCGAAGCTGAGCGGAGCCGAACCCGGCGTGTGGGTGGCACTGCCGTCGCGGACAGCGCCAAGGAAGGCATCATTGGCGGCGAACATCGAGGTGGAGACATCGGCCAGGGCCTCGCCGCCCAGGTTGTCGAACGCCGCCTGCTGCTGCGTGCCGTTCAGGCCGGACAACAGATCCAGCACCCCGGCCCAGTCGCCCGATGCCTCAAGCTGACCGCTCGACAGGGCCTGGCCGACCGCTTTCTGGTTGCCGCTGCCGTCGACCTCGAGAGTGAAGTCGGTCAGCTTGCGCAGTTCCAGCACTGCCGCATTCGGGGTCCGGTCATAAACCACCCGCCAGTACATCCCCGTCTGCCCTGTCGCCGCGGTGAACTCGACGCCGTTGCCGAAGGTGCCGACCAGCTGGCCGGCCGTCAGGAACGTATAGTGCGTCACGAAATCATAGCCGCCGGCCGGGGCCAGGAAGGTCGGGGCGATGAGGCCGCCGGTCAGATTGGCTGTGCCCGAGATCACCAGGGTGTCGGACAGGTTGCCACCGGCCGTACCCAGCACGCCCAGCGACAGGGTGCCGCCGTTCAGGGTCAGGCTACCGGCCGAGAGACGGCCGATGCTGCTGGCCTGACCAACCACACCGGGCGACAGGGTCGCGCCGTTGGAGACCGTAAGGGCCCCACCGATCGTGGCCGTCCCGGTCAAGCTGCCACCGGTGACAGCAACGTCGCCGGTGGTGGTGCCGACGAAGCGCAGCTCACCGCCGGTATTGCTCAGCGACTGCAGCGTATGATTGCCTGACAGGCTGAACAGGTCGCTCGTATGGACCAGCGAACCGCCGCCGGACAGGGTGCCGCTAAAGACCGACGTCACGCCGCCAAAGGTCAAAGATCCTGAGCTGATCGCGACATTACCAGTGCCGTTCAGGGCCCCGATGGTCTCACTGGCACCGACCGAGAGGGCCGCGCCGGTATTGACCCGGATGCCGGCGCTGTCGCTGACCGACTGGCCGCCGGTTAGACGCAGGGTGCCGCTGTTCAGGGTCCAGTCGACGGCTTCAGCGTCCACCCCGCTCAGAGTCCAGGTACCGTCTCCGTTCATCGTCCGGCTCTCGAAACCGGACACCAGGCCGATATTCAGCGTGCCGTCGGCCAGGCCGCTCAAGCTCAGGGAATCGTCACCGGCTCCCCCCAGTAGTGCTGCGACAGTCGCCCCGCCCAGCAGGGTGACGGCATCGGACCCCGAGCCACCGGAATAGGTGCCGGTTACTGTGCCGCCGATGGTCACGGTGTTGAGACCTGTCGTGGTCGAGGCGTCGATCATGCCGTTGACGGTCGATCCGGCCTCCAGGTTCAGAGTGTAGCCCGCCCCCGTCAGCAGGATGGCTGTGGACATGCCGCTCGAGGGCATGAGGCCAATGACACCGCCAGACTGGTTGGTGATCGTGCTCGTGCCGCCGTCGAGGCGCACGCCGTTCAGACCACCGCTGACCGTGCCGCTGTTGTTCAGGACAGCATTTGTTCCGAGCAGGAGCACGCCAATTGTGCCCCCCTCGATCGAACCGGCGTTGGTGACGGATGCGCCCGGCCCGTCCATCCGCAAGCCGTTGCCACGGGCGGAGGAGATGGTTCCGCCCGTTCGGTTCACGACCGTTCCAGAACCAGAAAATTGCACGGCCGAAGCCGAACCGGGGTTCACTGAGATGGACCCGGCATTGTCGAGCACCGATCCAGAACCGGTGAGATAAACGGCGGGAAGAAGAGAACTGGTGATCGTCGCGCCCACGGCGTTGGTCACCGTGCCCACCCCCAGGGCAAGTACCCCTTGGGCGCCTGAAATTGTCCCGCCGGTATTGTTGGTGAGGGTCAGCGCGCCATCGGCAACAACCGCCGGCGGTAACGCCGACGTCGAGGTAACAGAGGTTATCGATCCAGCGTTGATGAGGGTCAGCACTCCGCGGCTGGAAATGACCGTGCCGTTTGACGAAACAACTGAAGCACCGACCTCGTTGATGACACGGTTGTTGACGGAGTCGGGTGTTAAAAAGAGGATTGGGATTGAACCGTTAACCAACGACGTGATGGCCCCGAAATTGGTCGCGCTGCTACCGGAGCCAATGAGGCGCAAGGCCTGCTGGTTCGCCTTGATCTGAACACCGGTACGGACCTCGATCGCAAAGGCTCCTGTGAGTTCAAGGGCGTGAGTGATGGCGGTAATATCGGCATTGACGATCACCGTCCCGCCGCCGCTGAGCACGACAGGGCTGCCGCCAACCACATAGGTCTGGGCCATGGCCCCCGTCGCGACCAGACCCGCCGCGACCAGGGCCGTACCGCCCAGCAGGCCCGTGCGGATCAGGCCGGAGGCCCTGGAATCGATCACAAACGAGGACGTGCGCGCGCCGAAAGACTCACGGGAATTGATCGAAGACATGACAGGCGGCTCCCCAAAATACCCAGGACCGCTCCCTGAAAAAGCATACTACGAACAGGCG
>TARA_R110002012_G_scaffold186348_3_pt1 | contig 18570 bp, 10 predicted proteins | sample TARA_R110002012 | Tara Oceans TARA_R110002012 (sample SAMEA4396515) | marine metagenome | biome: Westerlies Biome; feature: [DCM] deep chlorophyll maximum layer (ENVO:01000326); material: water (ENVO:00002006), including particulate matter (ENVO:01000060) such as... | depth 40 m
TCAGCTTATGTAGGGGATGTATTATCATTTTATACTGATACTCAATTAAAAGAATCATTTTTATCTTTAGCTCAAGAAAAAGAAAATATATATAATTTAGCTTATACTATGGGATATAAGCCTAAAGTTACATCTACATCAAATACAAATTTAGAAATAATGCAATTATTACCTTCTAAATTAAATTCAGATAATAAATATATTCCTGATTATAATTATGCTTTAAGAATATCTCCTAATTCTGTATTTAGTTCAACTGAAGGTCCAAAGTTTTATTTAAATAATCAAGTAAATTTTTCATTTTCATCTTCTTTAGATCCTACTAATATAACTATCTGGAAATATGATAGTAGTAATAATCCCTTATATTATTTATTAAAAAAATCATCTAAAGTAATTTCGGGTGAAACTAAATCTCAAACATTTTCTATAGGATCTGCTGAAAAATTTAAAACTTTAGAATTATTTGATACTAATATTATATCTATAGAATCAATTATAGATAGTGAAGGTAATAATTGGTATGAAGTACCTTATTTAGCTCAAGATACTATTTTTGAAGAAATAGAAAATACAGCTGCAAATGATCCTATATTACATCAATATAATCACCAAACACCTTATTTATTAAAATTAAAAAAATCTACAAGACGTTTTGTTTCAAGATTCAAAACTAATAACCAATTAGAAATTCAATTTGGTTCAGGTATAAGTAGTAAAGCAGATGAAGAAATTATTCCTAATCCAAATAATATTGGTTTAGGGATAAATGATGGTAGATCTCAATTAGATATAGCTTATGATCCATCTAATTTTTTATTTACCAAAACATATGGTCAAGCACCCGCAAATACAATTTTAACTATAACATATGTTGTAGGTGGTGGTTTAGAATCTAATGTACAATCAAATACAATTACAGAAATTGATACTCTTAATTCAATAAATAAACCTAATTTAAATGCAAACTTATTACAATTTATAAAAAACTCAGTAACATCTAATAATCCAGAATCAGCTACAGGTGGTGGATCAGGAGATTCTACAGAAGATATTAGATTAAATGCAATAGCTAATTTTTCATCTCAACAAAGAACAGTTACTAAAAATGATTATATTATTAGAACACTATCTTTACCTTCTAAATTTGGTAGAATAGCTAAAGCTTACATAACACAAGATGATCAAATAAGTCCTTTAAGTACTGAATATAATAGAATTCCTAATCCTTTAGCTTTAAATTTATATGTCTTAGGATATAATAAAAATAAACAATTATCTACTTTAAATAAAGCAACTAAAACTAATTTATCTACTTATTTAGAACAATATAGAATGTTAACAGATGCAATTAACATTAAAGATGCATATGTAATTAATTTTAATTTAGATTTTGATATTACTACATTTCCTAATTATAATAATGAAGAAATTATATTAGAATGTATATCTGAAATAAAAAATTATTTTGATATAGATAAATGGCAAGTTAATCAACCTATTATTATGTCTGAAATATCTAATTTATTAACTAATGTTAAAGGGGTTCGATCTATTGAAAAATTAGAATTACAAAATAAAAATGGAACAAATTATTCTCCTTATAGATATAATTTTATAAAAGCTACAAAAAAAGGAGTTATATACCCTTCAATGGATCCTAGTATTTTTGAATTAAAATACCCAAATACAGATATTAACGGACGCGTAACAACATATTAAAATGGCATATTATTTTATATTCCCCGAAAAAGATTCTACTGTATATAGTCACCCTGATAGAGATACTTTAAATACAGGTAATGATGAAATACTTGAACTTGTAAAAGAAAAAGGTGTTAATAATCAATATTATTACCCCTCAAGAATTTTTATCAAATTTAAAGACTCAGATATTAAACAAGCTTTATCTTTAAGTAATAATATTACTTCAAGTTTACAATTATTTTCAACTGAACATAAAAATTTAGCAGCTAATCAATCAGTAGAAGTATTTCCTTTATCTAAAGATTGGGATGAGGGTACAGGCAGATTCTCTAACTTACCTATTTCATCTAATGGATGTTCATGGTTATATACAGATAATTCAATTTCAAAAAATGAATGGTTAACTTCAAATTTTTTCCAACCTTTAGCAAGTATTAATTATGATATTGATTCTGAAAATATTGGAAATCAAAGCCCACCAGTAAAACAACCTATAACTACAGGTTCTATAAGTAGATTTTTTTCTATTACTAAAGGTGGGGGAGAATGGCAAACAGGACTTTCAAGATGGGGGAAAAGTGGCCATAATTCTGGAAGTAATTTTAATTGTAGTCAATCTTTTTCAAATGCGGATATTTTAGATTTAAATATAGATGTAACTTCTTTAGTAAAAGAATTTAGTGCTAGTTTATTTAATCCTAAAATTTATTCAGTCCCTACAGTTAGACTATTTTTCAAAACTAATGCAGGAAGTAGTGGTGATAGTTTTAAACATTCTCATCATCTTGTATTAGTTTCAACAGATGGAACAACTAAAACATACATAGGTTCTTTATCTAATACAGAGGCCGATCAGGCAGGTCAACTTGATAGTTATGGAAGAATTAAAATAGTTACAGGAGCTGCGGGGGGAGATGATGTCAAAGCACAAGCTCTTATAAGTGCAATAAATGGACCTACAGGTCATAATGGTAAATTAATAGCTACTGGTGTAACACAATCTGGACTTGGTGCTGGAGTACAAATAACTCAAGCTGAATGGAATTCTGAAGTTGATCCTGCTGCTTTCCCTGTAATTATAGGTCCTAGTATTCCTATCGATCCCCATGCATTTACTTTTTATATGCATCAATATGAAAATCATAAAGTATTAGGTGTTCCTAATTATGGATTTGTAATTAAAAATATTGATAATGTTGAAGAAAATATATCAGGTAGTAATGGTCAATTACAATATTTTTCATCCGATACTCACACAATTTATCCACCACGATTAGCATTTAAATGGGATGATAGTGTACATACATTTAATTCTAGTGCTAAACTTAGTGGTGAATTAGCTGTATCTTTATATGGGAATAAAAAAGAATACAATCAAAATGATGTAGCTAAAATAAAATTACATGTAAGAGATAAATATCCTACACGTCAATTTATAACATCCTCAAATTATTTAGACACAGGTTATTTTACAACATCATCATATTATAGTATCAGAGATGCACATACAGAAGAAATTATAGTTCCATTTGATGATTATAATACTAAATTAAGCGCAGATTCTGATGGTATGTATTTTAATTTATATATGAATGGTTTACAACCAGAAAGATACTACCGTATATTATTTAAACATATAAATAATGATGGTACACAAATTTATGATGATAATTATCATTTTAAAGTAGTTAGATAATGGCTCAAGAAAAAATAAAATTAACAAAAACTATATATAGTGCTAAATCTACAGAAGGTTTAATAGATCGTTCTTTTTCTGAATTTTTTAAAACTAAAGATCCTATAAATTTAGATCGATTTTTTTCTATATATGGAGAATTATTTTATGATATTCCTAAAACAGGAGCAAAATCCCATACATCAATTATAAAACAAAGTAAAGATTATGTAAAAAATTATAATGATGTTAAAGATGATCAAATAACTACCCTTACAAATAGAATTGCTGAATTAGAAGAACAACTTAATTCTTCAAAAGAAGAACATCCATTTTTTCCTAATGGTACATTATTAGTTACTGATGATAATGAAAATGGAAAACCAGATGGAGATGAAGTCTATTATATGGATAGAGGAGTTAGAAGAAGAGTCATGGGAAAAATAACTGGAGAAGTATATCGAGCTTTACGAGCAGCTTTAGGTTTTCCTAATACTACACCGGATGATCAAATATATAAAATAATTTCAAAAAATGTATTAAATGGTATAGATGAAGGTACTGTATTAGATATAGAAGATGTAACTGGTCAAAATTTAACTTTAGAAGAAGAAATTCAAACAATTGAAAATTTTGAAATTGGTAATTGGGAAGAAGAATTAGCTGAAATACCAAATTTTAATAATGGGGTGTATACTGAAAATAAAAAACCAGAATTTATTAGATTATTAAAAGATTTAATTATAAATGAATTTGAAAGAGAAAGTAATTTTGAAACATTATTTATAAAATATCAAGAAGATTCTTTATATGGATTTACCCAAGATGAAAAAGATAGAGGTGCAACATTATTATCTTTAATTCAACCAAAAATAAATCTATCTAGATCGTTATTAGTTATATTAAAGAGAATATGGCAACAAAGAAATGATTTTCCAAATATAAATTTTTCAACTTTTTTACCACCTAATATTCCTATTACTACTGAAGAAATGGAATTATTTATATCTAATAAGGGTATGGATGAATTTCCAGGAATCTCAGATTTAATTGGAGTGGTTTCTGGAGAATATGATATTCCATATAATGGAGAATATCTTGATATTCCTTATAAAAGTAGTTTAGCATATCAATTATTAGATGAAAAATTAATTTTATTAAAATATGAAAAACAAAAATGGAAGGTATTTGGTGGTTGGAAATTTGATAAAATAATAACCCGATATAGTCACTCAGATTATCAAGGTGGTTTAGCAGAAAGATATATATTTAAAGGATATCAATATAGATAATAAAAAAATAAAAAAATAATTAAATGATAAAATTACCATTACAATCAGTAACATCAAAAATTATTGATAGAAAATTTGGTCGATCTGAAGATTATATAGAAGTACACATATATGATCAAACTGGTCGACTTTTAACCTCTATTCCTAATTTTACTGATTTTGGTAAATTAGGTGATACTAATTTAACTAATGAATTAAATTTAGATCCTGTATCTATATTAAATAGTAATGGTTATTTAAATGGAAAATATAAAATAACTTTTAATATACTTCGTAAAAAGATATTTAATACTTCTGATAAATTATTTACAGTTAAAGAAATATCCCCAACAAGAACTGAATTAAAAGTTGTAGCTAAAAATATTCCTAATCAAGAATTAAAACAAGCATCCCGACAATATATAAATGAAATTAGTAATTCTCCATTTTTAAGAGATTTTGTTTTAAATTTTGGTAATAATAAACTTATTACAGGTATTAATTTAATATTTAGTGAAGAAAAATCTACTAATGAATTAATAGTTAAATTAAATGGCCCCTTACCTAATAATATTTCTATACTTGATAGTTTTTCAATAGCTGAAGAAATTGCTAATTCTGAAATTATAGAACAAGATTTAGGTTTTGCAAAACCAGTAGATACTAGTATATCTCTCAGACCACCAAATTTTAATATAGATGTTAAAACAAATAATAGTATACCTTCAGAATATAAAAATTATGATGAAATATTAGAATATAGTTTAACATCTTCTTATCAAAATCTTTTAAATAAATTAGAAAATAGAGAAATTCCTGAAGTTCAATATGATTTTATTAGAACTACTTCAGGTAGTAATGAAGGTAATCCTCAAGAAGTTACTTATAATTTTTCAAATTTTGTACATTTTGGTAGTGCTTTAGAAAGACTTAAAAATTTTAAATATAAAGTAGAATTATTAGAACAATATAATAAAAAAATTAACACTATAAATTCTATTTCAGGTCCTACTTCAGCTTCTTCTCTTGTTTTAAATGATAAAGAATCAATCATAACTAAAAAAACTAATCTACTAAAAGGATTAGATGGTTATGAAAGATTTTTATATTATCAATCAGGCGCTTTATCTTGGCCTAAATCTAATTCAACTACTCCTTATATTTTATACTCAGTTTCTTCATCTCAAGCTAAAACATGGTTAGGTGATGAAAGAGATACTTACCCAGATTATGGAGGACAATTACTAACAGCATCCTTATATGATTTACAAAATGAATATTCTTTAATAAGATTAATTCCTAATCATATAATAGAAAATCCTGATAATACATTTTATACTACATTTGTTCATATGTTAGGACACCATTATGATCAAATATGGACACATATAAAACATATTACTGAAACTAAAGATACTCACCATACAAGAGGTATATCTAAAGATTTAGTTTATCATTCTTTAAAAAGTTTAGGTTTAAATGCATTTGACCAATTTGAAAATTCTAATTTAATTGAATATATTTTAGGTGAAGGAAAAGAAGGAAGTATTTTTTACGATACTCCTATTTCACAATCATTAATAACAGCTTCAAATGCAGGTTCAATTCCTAAAGAAGATATTACAAAAGAAATTTGGAAACGTTTATATCACAATGCACCTTATTTATTAAAAACTAAGGGTACTGAACGTGGTCTTAAAGCTCTTATGAGTTGTTATGGTGTTCCATCTACCATACTTAACGTCAAAGAATATGGCGGTTCTACCACAGATAAATCTACATATAAAACATTTAGTTATGAAAAATCTGGATTAGCTTTAAAAGGTGATTCTAGTACAAATGGTTATTTTATTAAAACTAAATGGAACTCAAATTTAACAAATGAACTTTCATCATCTGCTAAAACAGTTGAATTTAGAATTAAACCACATAGATCAAATGATAATTACCATTTATTTGGATTATCAGGATCATATGGATCTTCTAATGCATATGTTAATGATCATCACCTTATATTACAACCTTATACAGGCAGTACTGATATATTATCATTAGGAGATGCAAATCAATATGGTAGGTTAATTTTTAGTAGACTTAATAATACTGAAACTACATCTACAGAATATTTTCCTATATATAATGGTGATTTTTGGAATATCCATATAGGATATGATGGTGCAAACACAGAAGGTAAAATTCAATTTGGTGCTTATCAATCAAATTATTTAAAAAATACAACCTCAATAATAGCTAATTATAATATATCAAATATAAACATAGCAAAGACATGGGGTATGTTTTTATATTCAAATAGTCAACCTAATGCTTTAACTCAAGATAAATTAAGATATAACTCAGGAGCTGACTATTGTTATATAGGAGGATTACCATCAGGAAAAGCATCTAATGATATAGATGGATTACGTTATTCAGGTTCATTACAAGAAGTAAGATACCATTTTGGTGAATTACTTTCACATAATACTTTAACCCAACATGCACTTGAACCTTTTATGTATAGTGGTAACACAGTTTCTTCTTCATATAATAATGTAGTTGTAAGATTACCTTTAGGAAGTAATAATAAAAAAGATAGTGGAAGTTTTCAACCTAATGAAGATAAAAATTATTTAGTAGATTATAATGTAATAAAAAATGGCGATTTTAGTAAAGGACCATACATCCTATCAGGCAATGGAGCATCAGCTACAGTACCTGAATGGTTACTCAGGACATCCAATGGGATTATTCCTGAATTAAGTAATGGGGGAATAAGAATTAAGACAATACCAAATGAAAACCATAACACAAACATTAGACAAGATTTATCTAATAGAGTTACTCTTGGTAGAGTACATCAACTGACATATACTATTACTGAAACAGATCATGATGAAGGTTTAATGTTAGAAATAGGACCTGGGTCAAATCCAGTTTTAACACTTCCTACTACATTAGGAACTCATAATGTAGAATTTATTTTAAATAAAGAAACAGGGACCCCAAGTACACCAGAATTATTAATAAAAAGATCTTTTAATACATTAAGTACTGGTATAGACATAGTTATAGATGATATAATTTTAAAAGAAAAAATCATAACAAGTAATATGTCCTCCCAAACATGGGAAGAAGTAATTGAAACTCATCACTTACCTACTCCTGACACTGTAGGTATTTCAATGACAAGTGAAAAAGTTAGAATAGATGAAGGTACTATAGATGATAATTGGTTATCTCCTACTATTAAAACAGAAACTTCAACATTAGATAGACAACCTTTGGATTATCCAGATTTAGGAGTATTTTTTTCTCCTACAACTGAAATAAATGAAGATATATTATATACTTTAGGTGCATTTAGATTAGATGATTATATTGGTTCACCATTACCATCTGTTCAATCATCATCTGTGTATAAAGATTTATCAGATATAAAAGATATATATTTTAAAAAAGTAAAAAATCGTTATAATTATTGGGATTATGTTAAATTAATTCAATATATTGATCATACCTTATTTAAGGTAATAGAACAATTTGTCCCAATGAAAACCAATCTAAAAACAGGATTATTAATTGAACCACATTATTTAGAAAGAAATAAATTTAAAAGAGAAATCCCTACAACAGGTGTAGGGCAAAGTATGAAAAATAATTCATATCAAACATTTGAATTTGAAATAGATCCTGAAAAAAAACTTTCTCTTACAAATTCTTCAGTAATTGTAACTAATAATTTACTTCAAACTACAGGTAGTAATAATCAAAGATTAGAACAAGGAACTAATGGTACTTTAAATATTAAAGACCAATATAAATTAGCGGGAACATCTGATTATTCAGGAAATGTAACTAAAGGAAGAATATCTAGTAGGTATTATAGACGATTAATAGATAGTAAAGAACAAAATTATTAAAATGGCAGTAAGTAAAAGTTTTGATGTAGAATTTGATGATAGCCTTTTAGATATGGCTTCATGGAAAAATCCTCGTTATGAAGGATCTAAACTCATGGGAACCCAAATAAATTATTTTACAGAAGGAGATACCCAATATCCTTATGGTTTAAAACCTATTATAGAAAATAAAAACTGTGCTTTATTTATAGGAAATAATATACAAGACGGTGGTAGTGCATCCAATGCTTTTGATCCTTTAGTAGAAATAAAAAATCATAGTTATATAGATATAGATACTGTTATTTTATGTAATATAGAAACAGGAAAAATTAGTAAAATTACTCATGACCAATTTAATGAAACTGAAGAAAAAAAAGAATCATTTAGACGTTTAATATCCGATAATTTTCCTGAAGGTTCTAAAATTGTTACTAAAATATTAGATCTAGCAACTTCAACCCAATTAAAAGAATCTCATAGAGTAAAATTTAATCAAGGTCTTTTAATGAAATTATATGCATACACAGCAAATAGTGATGGAATTGAAGATGGAGTATTTGGTGGTTTTGGGGTAAGAGATCAAAAAGGAATTTTAACTAATAATATAGCATCAGGATCTGCTGCAATAAGATCTACAATAGGTGGTGGAATGTTTGGATTTGGTAGTTTTGAAGGAGTAAGTAGAAGTTTATTTGAACCCCCTACTACTAATGGATTAAAAACTCCTTTTACAACTGTAAATGAACTTCCTAGTGAATTATCTTTATATGGTAATAATATAGGTACATTAATTGGTTTAAATCCATTAGTATCATCATCAGCTGGTGGAATTCATGGTGATTTAGGTACTCCTAAAATAGCTATATATAAAGGAGAATCTACTACATTTAATAATTTAGTTTATGAATTTCCTTCTATAACTAGTAAACCTCAATAAATATGAAACTTCAAAATCCAGTTACAAACCCAAATCTTCGCCCATCATTAAATACAAGTAGTATATCAGAATTTTATGATAATATTGTTTATTGGGAAATAGCTAAAAATACTAATAGATTTTTTGTTACTTTTGAAAGAGGTTTATATGGTATCCCTAATGATAAACAAGAATCTATAGGAACAGCAGAAATTGATTACCCTCATATAACAGCTAATACAGGTTCTTCTGAAAAATTTAAATTAGGTGTTACTCGAAATTCAGCTCCTTATGATGCTTTTTTAGAACAAGAAGAAAACCATTCAGCTATAGCCCCTACATTAGGATCTTTAGACTATAAAGGATTTATTACAACAACAGAATTAAAAGGAACAAGATATTTTCAATCTATACTAACTTCATCTGTATTTCAGCCAACAACCTATACTTATAAACTTAGTAGTTCTGCAGGGATAACTACAGCAACAAGAACTGTTTCAGCTTCTTATTTTTATCCATTTTCAAGTCATCAATTATCAGTATTAAGAAGAAAACCAACTTTAATAATAGATTTAGATTCAGATAATGAGTTACCTAATGGTATAGGTATTAAAGGTTATGTACTTATACCTGAACACACTCATCCTGATATAAAAAATAATTTAGATTTTTGGTTATCAAAAGCAGGATATCAAACAAAATAAATCTTTCTTAAACTACTATATATTTATAACAAAACACAATTATAATGGGATATTTAGATAACAGTTCAATTACAGTAGATGCGATATTAACTAAAAAAGGTCGCGAATTACTATCAAAAAATGATGGTTCATTTAATATTACATCATTTGCATTATCAGATGATGAAATTGATTATTCATTATTTAATGAAAACCATCCAAATGGGTCTCAATATGCTGGTGAAGCAATCGAAAAAATGCCTATATTAGAAGCATTTCCTGATGAAAATAATATAATGAGGCATAAATTAATTACATTAAACAGAAATATGACAACAATTCCTATAATTTCTGTAACTAATAGTTCACCTAGTATAAATAGAGGAAGTACAGGTACATTAAATCCTATAACTTTAAATATGGATGGTACTACAGGTAATGGATCTCCAGAACCTAGTGGTTATTTATTTACTGTAAAAGATAGAAGATTATTTTCAAGTTTTATGGGTTCAGGACAAGGTACTTCTACATCTCAAAAAACTCTTCCTGTCAATAATGCAGTAGCAGTCAGTGAAACTGTAATAGGTAATACACTATCATTTACTGCAGTTTCTTCAATTGCTTTATTTGGAACAAATAATCAATTAATAACTACTATTACAGTTGAAGGTAGAGATACAGGAGCTAGAATAACAGTTCCTGTTACTATAAATAAAATAATTACAGCAAACGCACAATATAAAGCAGGAACAACAGGTGTAGAAAAAAAATAAATTATATTATAATAAAATAAAATAAAAATAATGGCAGATTATTTAGTAAATTACGAAGAAGGCGATATGGTAGATGATACTCAAAAAGTAGTAACATCTACATGGTCTAACAATACTAATACATTAACAGCAGTTCATACTTCTTCTACCCAAGCAGATTTTACTTCAGCTACAAGTAAAGGTGCTCATTATATAGAAGTATATAATGAAGCTACATCATCAACTAGTGCTGCTGTCCAATATGCTGCAGCATATGGTCATAGAAAAGGATCAGGATCACTTGATTTTACAAATGCCACCAATGCATTAGGTAATAGCCCTTCAAAAGTTATTTATAATCAATATCGTCAATTAGTATTTGGTGATGAAAGTCAATTTTTTTCATTTCCTGGAGATGGTGTCACTGCTAATGCTTTTACTCCTGATGATATTTATGTAATCAACATTAATAGATCTCGTTATAAAAATAATTTAAAACCCGGTACTTTAAATTTAACTCTAGCATCAGGTTCAACTAAACTACACCTTACAGATGATTCAGTTACATCCACAGGATCCGCCCAAATAACAAATGCAGGTAGACAATTTAATATAGTTTCAGGTTCTAGTGGAGTTAGATTAGGTTCTTCTACAATTCAAGTTACAGATAGTGGATCTTATGGTTTATTTTATCCTGATAGTGGTTTTATAATTTTAAATCCAGCAGCCTTAAACCACCATTTATCAGGTTCTGGTATTAATTCAGAATCCCATTATCGTTTTGGAAGTGTATCACCAACTCGTACAGCTAATACAGCTACTAATAACCATCAAAAATTAGTTAATTCTATTCATAGTGGTAGTAGTTTTACTGTAGATAGTGAAGAACAAATTAGTTCAAAATATTATTTTACTAGAGCTAAAAACTTTCAGTTTAATTTTACTAATAATCCTTCATTTAGAGATAGTAGTGGTAATTTAAGGTATAGTACTATGGAGGGTAATCCAAAAGTTTATATTACTACTGTAGGTTTATACAATGATACTAATGATTTAGTAGCAGTAGCTAAATTAAGTCAACCAATCGCAAAAGATTTTTCAAAAGAAGCTCTTATTAGAGTAAAATTAGACTATTAAAATGTTAATTGAATGTCAGTTTATAAACAATTTACACCAAAAGACTACGCTGTAGTACCATTCAATGCTCATAAACAATATTCTTTTGAAACAACTGCCATAGCTTCTAATAAAATATCAATTTCTTCTGTTTCATATACTTCTAGTTCTATTGATACTTTTAATAGTGGAAATATTAAATATAATCAAATAGATCATCTTTTTTATAAAAATTATCTTACTGATATAAGTAATAAATTTGGTGATATAAATTATTTAAAACAAAAAAGAAAAATACCTAAAGACATTACAGTAATATCTATCCCCACAGGACTATATGGACATAAAATTAAACCTAATACTTTACAACTTACCTATAATAATAATATAAAAATTATAGATGATTCATATGGGAATTTACTTTATGATACTACTGATATAAATGATTATATAACAGATCCTCGTTCTATTTTATTAGACATAGGTCCTAATGATGGATTTAAAAAATATGATTTAAATATTTATGATGAATATATTGAACCTACTCAATATTATCGAAAAGGTTTAAATAGAGTAAATCGTATTGATTCTTATAGTACTCCTTTTAATAAATATGAATATGATGATAGTTATTTTTTAAATAAAATTTATTATAAAAATGTAAATTTTTTTGAACTTACTCATTTTCTTCAACCTTATCCTGTAATAGATTTTAATGGTATTGATTCTGAAATAAAATTATACCATGATCCTAAATTTAATTTTAATCATGGGGATGATTTTGCAATTGAATTTTGGGTTAAAATAGAAAATAATGATTTAACTAATGAGGTCCATTTAATAGGAAAATCTTTTACCAAAACTGTAGTAAAATCTCCATTAGAGGGTTCATCAGGAATCTATCCATTATCATACACAGGATCAAGTCAACCCCAAGATGTAAATGGAGGTTCTCAATATCCTTTTGAAATTTATATTAAAAATAATGCAGATTCTTCACCTAGTATATTTTTTAGAAAATCAGATGGAGAAGCAACAATTTCAGTCCAAAACACTATTACCACAGGATCTATTCAACATATAATATGCCAAGCAGTAAATAATAGATTATTTATTTATAAAAATGGATCAATTAGTTCTATTGGGTCAATAGAATCTTTAAAAAATCCCACTCAAAATCAAGCAAATATTTATATAGGAAATAGAGGAGGTAATTCTAATTATTTAAAAGGATCTTTAAGTCAAATTAAAATATATAATACATCATTAAATGATACTCAAGTAAATTCCCATTATAAAAGTAATATTGGTTCTCCTTATATAGGAAATATATTTTATTCAAATGGGTTAATAGTAATTCCTAAACAAAATACTCAACAAGGGGTAGGAACTGTAGCAGTAGAAAGTAGTTTAATTGTAGGAGCTAGTGAAGTTAATGATAATATTCTTCAAAAAATTCAATTTCAAGGTTCTCATTTAATTTATGAAAATGAATATAAATGCACTATAAATGAATACGAATATAATACTACTTTAAATCCTTCTGCAAGAAAACTTAAATCTAATGAAAATTCAGATTTAGCAAATTTTGCAACTAGTTCACTTTTTAAACCATATATTACTACTATAGGTTTATATAATGATAATAATGAATTACTTGTAGTAGGAAAATTAGGCCAACCCTTAAGAAAATCAGACGAAACTGATACTACTATTGTATTAAGATGGGACACATAATATGTATAATAAAATTAAACCTTAAAAGATGGCTATACAATCTAGAGATAAATTAAAAGAATATTTTGAAACAAATGATATCCCCACTTCAGAAGAGTTTGGTCATTTAATAGATTCATCCTTAAATTTAGCTGATCCTAACCTTCAAATTATGTCAGGAGCCTTATCTGCATCTTCATTTGATGCAGCTGATGGTTTTTCAGTTAACAGTATCCAATTAGATAGTAGTGTATTAACCTCATTTACAGAAAGTAATATATTTGGTAATTCAGTAGATGATGTTCATCGTTTTACAGGTTCAATCCAACAATCAGGTAGCCCATCTTATTTTTTAAATTATTTAAGTGTAGGTACTACATATTCAAATCCAGATCATGCATTATTAGTAGCTGGTGATATAAGTGCAAGTGGTACAATATATTCAGGTCATTATGGTGCAATTTCTTCTTCTAATATTACTTCTTCTGGAAATATATGGGCTAAAGGATATGTTAGTGGTTCATCATTTAATATGTCAACAGCTAATTTATTAGTAGGTGCTTTATCATCTAGTGGGAATATTAGTGGTAGTATTATATCTAGCTCCCAACTATATATAGCATATGATGCTACAATAAAAGGAGATATAACATCATCTAAGACAGGATCATTTGGGTATGTTAAATCTGAAACAGATATAAATGCAAGCGGTCATATTTTAGCTAAAACTTATAAAGGTAGATCAGGTAAACAAATAATTCACCATGAGCTTGGGGTAGCTTTTACCACAAATACTCCTCGTATTGAAATAGGTACAGATACAGATAATTTACCAGTTAAAATATTTGGAAATATTACATCAAGTGGAATTATTAGTGCAAGTGGTCATTTATTTGCATCTGCTTCCAATGCTAATGGTTCACACGATAATGTAGTATTAATAGATACAAATACAGGTAGATTATATTACACAGGAAGTTATAGTTCAGGTGGTGGTAGTAATTTAGCTGATGGTGATTGGGTAATAGGAAGTGATTATTTAGGAACTTCAAACGCTATAGGAATAACATCAAGTATTGCAAATACTGCACTTGAAGTAAGACAAGAAGGTAGTGGAGATATATTTCGTCTAAAGAAAAATAATGAAACAGTATTTAGAGTTACTAACAATGGAAGTGTAGATATAGGTGGAGATGGTAATTTTGATATGCAAGCCAATACATCCACAGCTACTAATGCAAATGATCCTATTTTAAATGTTGCGGGTCCTATTAGAATAAAAGATACGGATTGTAGATTATATTTAGAAGATAGTGTAACTAATGGTCAAACTGTATGGCGTATACAAAATACAAATGGTACATTTGGAATTTATAACACTAATAAAGATGCAGGAGGTACTAGCCTTTATGGTTATGCTGCTATGACAGTTGGTGATCATAATGATGATGGGGGAAGAATAGATTTTAACACTCTTGATGGAAATAATGATCCTCAAACAACATTAACTCTTAGACATTATTCAAATGGACCAAAAGTAGGTATAAATAATACAAGTCCTACCCATACATTAGATATAACTGGAGATTTAAATGTTTCTGGACAAATATTTGCAGCTTCATTTAATGGATCAGATATTAAATTAAAAGAAAACATTAGAGATTTAGAATCTTCAATTGATATTATTAAAAAATTAAAACCACGTAGATTTGATTGGAAAGAAAGAAGACGTGATTGGGCAGAATCAGACCCACATCAATTTAATGATATAGGTTTTATAGCTCAAGAAATTAAAGAAATTCTCCCAGAAGTAGTTGTAGAAGGACTAACAGGACCTAAAGGTGAAGAAAAATATTTACATGTATCATATGCAAAATTAACTCCTGTATTAGTAAAAGCTATTCAAGAAAATCAATCTACTTTAGAAGATTTAGAACGACGTCTTAATATTATAGAAAATAAATAATAAATGGCTGGACAATCTAGAGACAAGTTAAACCAATATTTTCAACCAGGTGATGTACCTACTCAAACTGAGTATGGTCATTTAATAGATTCATCCTTAAATTTAGCTGATCCTAACCTCCAAATTATGTCAGGTACTTTATCAGCTTCTAATTTTATTTATAATAATCTTTTTATTAATGGTAATAGTTTTGCAGCTGTTAAAATATTAAGCATAACAGAATCTAATTTTTTTGGCAGTACAGCTTCTGTTAATTCTCATAGTTTTATAGGTCATCTCGAACAAACCTCAGCAGACATTTATGGAAATGGAGAAAACCACCCTTCATATTTTTTAAATCATGTAAGTGTAGGTACTACATTAAGTAATGCAAATTTAACAGTAGAAGGAAATATAATTGTACACCCAACAACTAATCCACTAAGAGCACGTGGTATAAACCCTCAAGCCCCTATTACAGTATTAAATACAAATGCAGTCAACCATTCTATTTCATCTTCTGATTTAACCCTAACTAAAAATTTAAGTGCAAGTGGGTATATAAGTGCTTCTGTTTTTTCAATTATTCCTAATATTGGATTTGTATCTCAATTAACATCTAGTGGAATTATTAGTGGTGGGGGTGCTTTATCAGGCTCTTATTTACATGTAAATAATGATACTTATGTAAAAGGAAATATAACCTCTTCAAAGACAGGATCATTTGGGTATATTAAATCTACAACAGATATAAATTTAACAAGTGGTCATGCATCAGCTTCCACTTATAGAGGTAGAACAGGTAAACAAATAATAGAATATAATGACCCCTCTATTAATATAGGAACATCTACAGATAGTTTACCAGTTAAAATATTTGGAAATATTACATCAAGTGGAATCAGTTCAAGTAATCTATTATATACATCCCTTCCTAATGCTAGTGGAAATAATTATAAAACAGCAGTATATGATATATCAAGTGGTCAATTTTACCATACTGGTAGTTATAAAGCTTTTGAGTTTATTCCAGATACAGATTGGTATCCTATGGATGTAAATGTAACTGTTTTTAATGAAAATAATTTTGATGGGACTAAACTAACATCCTCTAGAGCTATACAAATAACAGCTAGTTCTACAATACCTGCTTTTAGTTTAACTAATGATGAAGAAGAGTATGATGCTCCACTTTTTTTAGATTCACCTATAGATACATCTATTACCGGACTTACAGTTAATTTTTTAAAAAATAATACTTCTAAATTTATTATTACAAATCACCCCGAAAATTATAGTTCAACAGGTAATAAAGCTAGTAAAGTAGCTATAGGAAATAATTTATCATCATTAAGTGGTGGGGGGCATGATTTTTCTTTTAATGATAATGATACATGTCTTTCAGGTCTTGCTACCCAATTAGGAGGACCACAACTAGATGTACATGGAAGAATTAGAATTAAAGGAAATGGTCCTGGTGAAACATGTATGTATTTTGATATCCCACTTGATACATCAACATCTAAACCGACAAAAAAAGACACATATAGTATTTTTAATGAAACAGGAAGTTTTGGTATAAGAAATAATTCCCGTTATTTTGATTTTACTGCAGCTTTTACAGGAGAAGATATTTTTCAAGAGTCTTATGAAATTTTAACAATCCATAACCATGATACTTCCTTTGATTCTTTAGGTACTCACCCTAGATTAGTTGATAATGGTAATACTGACACTAATGTTAAACCTACCATAGCAAGAGAATCTAGTATAACATTTAATGTTGCGGGTAGAGCATCTTCTAATGATGCAGTATATAAGAAAAATGCTATAGTAATTAGAAGAGATGATCCAGGAGCTAATCATCCTATTTATAACCATTGGAATCTTCAAGGTGTTATATTTGGTCATCCTTCTGAAGATACAGAGTTTACTTCACAATTTCAATCAGCTCCACCTGCAGATTTTGGTATTCCTGGTACTAGTGGTCCTAACATGGTACAACCTGCAGGTATGCCAGGTTATGACAAAAATGGAACAGCTAATGTAGGACCCTTTACAAATAAAGTAGGGCATGTACATGGTGCAGAAGTTGTGGGTGAATGTAATGTTTCGGGTGATGCAGACGAGGGAAGTAGTACTCCAGTTACACTTTCATTAGTTGGCCTTACATCAACTTCAGATATTAGATTAAAAGAAAATATAAAAGATTTAGAACCACAATTAAATAATGTTAAAAAAATAAAACCACGTAAATTTGATTGGAAAAGAAAATCTCATTACCAATTTAATGATATAGGTTTTATAGCTCAAGAAGTTGAAAAAATCTTTCCTGAATTAGTATTAAAAAATAATAATGATATTTTACATTTATCATATGAAAAATTAACTCCTATATTAATAAAAACTTTACAAAGTCAATTAAATGCAATTGAATCTATTAAAAAACGTATTGAAAAATTAGAAAAATAGTTTTATGAAATGGTTATATAATAATAAAGAAATCAATAATATAGCCGACCTTCCACAAGAAGCGTTCGGTTTTATTTATCAAACAACCCACATTCCAACAGGTAAAAAATACATTGGTAAAAAATCACTTATGTATAATTTAAAGAAAAAATTAGGTAAAAAAGAAAAGGCCCTTTGGGAAGGAAAAGGTCGTCCACCAGTGTATAAACGTGTATTAAAAGAAAGCGATTGGAAAACATACTATGGTTCACATCATTTAATTAAAGAATACCTAAAAGGTGGCTTTGAACATGAATTAAAACGCGAAATCATAGCAATTGCAACAGACAAAAAAAATTTGACTTACTTAGAATGTAAACATCAATTTACGCTTGGTGTGCTTGAATCAAGTGAATATTTAAATGACAATATTCTT
>TARA_R110002012_G_scaffold9835_6_pt1 | contig 18558 bp, 19 predicted proteins | sample TARA_R110002012 | Tara Oceans TARA_R110002012 (sample SAMEA4396515) | marine metagenome | biome: Westerlies Biome; feature: [DCM] deep chlorophyll maximum layer (ENVO:01000326); material: water (ENVO:00002006), including particulate matter (ENVO:01000060) such as... | depth 40 m
AAACCCCCAGATACCGCCTACCGAAACGATAGCAAATAGTTCGCCAGATTGATCATGCTTAGCGATGTGTTGAACATCGCCGATCTCATCGTCTTCCTGATTCATCACTGTCATGCCTTCCAGGTCGCTGACCTGATGTGACATCAGTGAGTTTTCCTGGTTGTCTTGATCAGTCTGGTTATCTTGCTGGGTTTGATCGCTTTGCTGACGATCTTGCTCTTGCTCATCCTGATTGACGTCAACCTCAGCATCTTCCGCCTGCTCAACAGTCACGTCAGGCTCGCCCGTTTGCTTAACAGTGACGTTTGGCTCTGCATCTTCAACAATGACGTTAGGCTCAGGCTGTTCAATAGTTACTTCCGGCTGAGACTGCTCGACCGTGATATCGGGCTTATCTTGCTGTACTTCCACTTCGGCAGGTTCTTGCTGAACCGTTATATCCCGCGTGTTGTCGGTGCTGGACTGCTGCTCTTGCGACCCCATGTCCTGCTGCTGGGTCGTTACTTGAGCATTACGCTCAGAATCTTGCTGATCCACTTCTTGAGCTAGAACATGGCTGCTTAAACCAATGCTAACTGCACCAATAGCAATCGCTAATGCTGTCCGTTTCATATTACTTCTCCTTTCCTTGCGTTGGCGTACCTACCAAAAGCTAGTTCAATAAAGCGTACAAACCCAAAAATAGAACCGATCTTTAGCAAAAGTTAACAAACATCAAAATCAACACGAAATGATGAGCCACGATATCTTATTAAAACGGTGTTTATGGTCTGGGCTGTTGCTCATTTTAATGAACTATATATTTTATATGAGCTATATAACGAGTATGGCAAGCAAGCAATTATGAAGGAAAACGCTTACCCGCTTGAGCGTCTGATGCATCGTAATCCTGGGTATCATCAGGCTGAGAACCAGGCTCCTGAGAGCTTTCAGCTTCAAAGCGGCGAGCTGCCTCAATGGCTTCAGGTTCAGTCTCATGCTGAGAGATTTCGCGAGGGGCATCAGCCAATGTCACATCGACGACACGCCACCCCGAGACAATAATGCTGTTGTCCTGCTGCTTACTGACAGGCTCCACTTTGGCTATCCGTGTCATGCTTCCTCCTAATGAGTAATACGTTCATTGCTTATAAGATTGCGGTTTAGCAAAACATCGCTTCACTTTCCACTATAGACGCTAAATTTAACAACGGTTGTTATGGCTAAACGCTCTCTTCACGAACCAACGCACTTATCTCACGTCGCTAAATAAAAATGCCGGGCTCCAGGCCCGGCATAAAATACTGAAAGGTTAATATCGCTAATTACCCGCGTTGATAATGCCTAAAACGATGAAACCAATCAAAATAATACCCAGCACCACAATCACCAGCGGGAGTAGCTTATACATCTTGCTGGGTGGCTCTTTGGCTTCGGGCTGAAGATGAGGTTCAGAGTTTTCAAAATCTTCAGGTATACGCTCACCAATAATATGATCTCTCTTCTCTTCCGGGGTTTTGCTCTCCTTAGTATCCATAAACACCTCCTGCGTTCCGGTCGATCAGACGGGAGCACCGCCTAAGTAAGGTTTAAAGATCCACGACGTCAAACTCAACCATAGGGTCAACATCGGCATCATAATCGACGTCATCACGTTCGAAGCCAAACAGCTTCAGGAATTCGTGCTTATAACCAGCATAGTCGGTAATTTCAAATAGGTTCTCACTGGTTACTTTTGGCCAGAGCGCCTGGCACGCGTTTTGGACGTCATCACGCAATTCCCAGTCATCCAAACGCAGACGGCCTGCGTCATCGGTCGTCATGTCGCCACCATACAGTCGCTCACCAAATAAGCGGTTTAGCTGGTCGATGGTGCCCTCATGCAACCCTTGCTCTTTCATAATACGATACACCATGGCGATATAGAGCGGCATCACAGGAATAGCCGCGCTGGCCTGAGTAACGACGGATTTCAGCACTGCTACATTGGCGCCACCACCGGCGGTTTTTAAGTTATTGTCGATGGCCGTTGCAGCACGGTCCAGATCCTCTTTAGCCTTGCCTAGCGCGCCATGCCAGTAGATTGGCCACGTGATTTCAGTGCCAATGTAGCTAAACGCCACGCTACGTGCGCCTTTCGCCAGCACGCCCGCTTGGTCAAGCGCCGCCATCCAAAGCTCCCAGTCTTCACCACCCATAACGGTAATAGTGTCGTCGATTTCTTGCTGGGTGGCAGGCTCTACTTCCGCTTCGATAATGACATCTTTATTGGTATCGATAGCGGTCGCGCGGTAGGTCTCGCCAATCGGCTTCAGACTAGAACGCTTCAGTTCCCCACTGTCAGGCAACTTACGCACAGGCGAAGCTAGCGAGTAGACCACTAGATCAATTTCGCCCATGTCTTGCTTAATGAGCTCGATGGCTTTCTGGCGTGCTTCATGGGAAAACGCATCGCCGTTGATCGACTTGCTATACAGCCCTTCCTGCTTGGCAAACTTGTCGAAGGCCGCACTGTTGTACCATCCTGCGGTGCCAGGCTTTTTATCGGTGGCTGGCTTTTCAAAAAACACACCGAGCGTATCGGCACCATAGCCAAACGCAGCGGTAATACGTGCCGCCAGACCGTAGCCGCTTGAAGACCCAATCACGAGTACTTTCTTCGGCCCTGACTGCTTATTCAGACCACGGGCGCGGGTAGCTTCGATCTGATCAAGAACGTTCTGCTCACAGCCAACAGGGTGAGTGGTGGTGCAAATAAAGCCGCGTACTTTGGGTTTAATAATCACAGCGAACCTCGTTATCGGATTGATTTGGTTATTCAGTTATTCACACTGACTTAGCAAGACAGTGTCGTGACTCAGTGGGGCCATTCTAGCTGTCTCCGTGCGCCCTGTCCGCTCTTGGGCTATTGTTCACGCTTGAGATACGAAGGCTTTCGCGTCACGATAACGGTTTGAGCACTAACTTCCCTAATGAGGCGACCATGAATGCACAGCAGCTAGTAGATGAACGCGGAGATCTATGGCTAGCGCTGGCACCGCTGTGGCTTGACCGTGAGCCCAGCGAGCGAGACTACGCACGTATGGTCGAAGAGGTGCAGCGCCACGAATTGACCCTTAACGAACTTGAGTGGATGTTTCGGCTAGAAATGGCGCCCGTCATGTCACGCCATCAGCTGTCGATTGCCAGTGAGTGGCGACAATTCGATGACCGTAAGCTAATGCAGCAATTAGTGAACCACAACCTACGCTTAAAAGGCTGGCGGCGTAAAAGCTGGGCGCTGTTTTCAGGGTTGACTACCATGATGGTGCGCCACCGCTGGAATGCATTAATGAGCCGTGTAGCGGTAGCGCGAGGTGAGCAGCTATAAACCGTTAGTAGAAAGCGTTATGGATAAGATTGGTCGAGGGCTTGTTCCAGCGCCAGACGCAGTGGACGCCCGTGATCACGGGGGCCAAAGCGGCCAATCACGTTACCATCGCGCCCCACCAGAAATTTAGTAAAGTTCCACTTAATAAGCTGCGTCCCCATCACGCCGGGCGCTTCTTTCTTGAGCCAGACAAACAAGGGATGGGCGCGACTGCCGTTCACGTTAACTTTTTCCATTAGCGGAAAACTGACGCCAAACGTCTGTTCGCCAAACTGGCAGAACGCCTGAGCACTTTCCGGCGACTGGCGCCCAAACTGATTACATGGAAAGCCAATGACGGTGAACCCCCGGTCTCGGTAACGCTGATAAAGGGCTTCAAGCTCACCTAGCTGCGGGGTAAAACCACACTGACTGGCAACGTTGACGACTAACAGCACCTGACCGCGAAGTGCGCGCAGGTTAAACGGCAGCCCTTGGTGGGTACGGCAGTCTTGGTCGTAAATTTGCATCACTCTTAGCCCCACAAAACCCTAAACGGCATGCGTATTACCATGCCACGGCGAACCATTTTACACCAGCGGCCCGGCAACCACTCTAAGTGCCAACGCGATCAGCAGTACCCCGGTGATACGGTTAATCCAGGCGACATGCTGTTGCAACCATGGCAGAACGCTGGAATGCGAGAGCGCCACCGCTACCAACACGTACCATCCTCCGTCGATGATCATCGCCGTCAATACAATGATGGCTTTGGCCAACACGCCCATCTCCGGCGTGACGAACTGACTCAGCAACGCGACAAAAAACAGGATGAGCTTCGGATTGCCCAGTGCGACCAGTATGCCCTCTTTGGCGGCCTGCTGGCGATTAGTCACTACCGCCTGCGGGTGCAAGGCGCCCGTTCTTCCCGCTCTTAGTGCTTTCACACCAAGCCACGCCAAGTAAGCGGCACCGCCCCAGGTAATCAGTTGGAACAGCAGTGGATATCCGGCGATTAACGCGCCTAGTCCCCACACGGTAAGAAGTGCATAAAGCCCCACGCCCAAGGCGTGACATACCGCCGCGATCATGCCGACAAAGCGTCCTCCACCTAGTGTATGGCGCAACACAAGTGCCAAACTTGGCCCGGGCGACATCGCGCCCATCGCACAGATAGCGGCCAGGGATAGCCAGAGTGACAGCGGCATGCCTGTTTCTCCTTACAGGGTCGATATTAACAACAGTGAACTGGCGGCCAGTATACGCCAAGCTAAGTAAGGCTGGGACCTGCATCATAAATAACGCTGTTAGCATGGTACGCTGTTGGGTAAAATTTGTTGTTTTCACTCTTTTCTCTTTTTTCAAAAACCCTCAGCCACCCCGTTATCGGCGAGAGGGTATGGTTAACATAGGACGGCAACATGGGTAGGGCTTTTCAGAACCGTAAGGAATCGATGGCCAAAACGGCCGATGCGAAAACCAAGGTCTATAGCAAATATGGACGGGAAATTTACGTTTGCGCTAAAGCGGGCGGTACCGACCCCAACGGCAACCTAGCACTGCGCGGTTTAATGGAGCGGGCCAAGAAAGATCAGGTGCCCTCTCACGTGATTGATAAAGCACTCGACAAAGCCAGCGGTGCGGGCGGCGAAGACTTTGCTGCCGCGCGTTACGAGGGGTTTGGCCCCGGTAATGTCATGGTGATTGTCGACTGCCTTACTGATAATCCCAACCGCACCTTTGGCGACGTTCGCGGCTGCTTCACCAAAACCAAGAGCAAAATTGGTACGCCCGGCAGTGTCAGCCATATGTTTGATCACTGCGCCATTTTCTCCTTCGCGGGCAGCGATGAAGAGGCCGTGTTAGAAGCCTTGATGGAAGCAGATGTCGATGTCACCGACATTGAGCAGGAAGCCGAGCGCATTACTGTTTTCGCGCCCCACACCGATTACGCTAAAGCCAAGCAGGCGCTGCTGGATACGTTCGGTGAGATTGACTTTGAGGCTGACGAAATTCAGTTTCTGCCGCAAACCACGACACCACTGGAAGGTGATGACGTCGCTATGTTTGAAAAGTTTTTGGGCATGCTCAACGAGCTAGACGATGTGCAAAACGTCTTTCACAGCGGTGAGCTTCCGGAATCCAGCGACCACTAGGCTCTGTTCGAAAACTGGCTCTGTTCGAAAACTGGCTGTGCTCGATCATACGGCGTTAAAAATCGGCTCGTGCGCGAGTCCGATCAAAATACTCATTTACAACCTGTAAACTCGTGCGCGAGTCCGATTCGTCTTTTCGCCGATTTTTGTCTTGTCTGGCCTTCGCTCGCCGGCTTTTCAGACAAAGCCTAGTATTCACTGCTCCTTGAGTAAGAGGATCCCGCCTCGTTGTTAGCATCCAACGCTGCATCCGGTGGCAACATAGCTGATTGCACCCCCGCCTCAGACAGTACTCTTTTACCACGCACGGTGAGGTCGGTAATAAACAGAAACTGCTGGCGGGGGTCTACCGGATAGGCGCGTATTCGGTAGTGCGTCCCCCAGGGTTTCTCTTCGGCTATCACAATGATGGGTTGGTCGAACTTGAGATAGGCGCTGGTCAACGCTACGTCGCGCAACGCTTTGCGAACCCAACCCGCCTCATGTTCTGGATGTAGATAAAAGCTAGTCACGCACTGCAGGCTGGTGCCACCATTATTGGCGTTATAGATGGCATGCTCCCAAATCTTCAAATGGGGCACAGCCACTAAATCATCGTCAGGGGTTTGGATATCGACGGTGCGTAACCCCACATGCTTCACCTCGCCATAGGTGCCTTCAATATCGACCCAATCCCCAGGGCGGTAGGGAAGCTCGATTGCCGATACAACACCGGCAATGAGACTGCTGACGTAGTCCTTCATCGCAAAGCCAATGGCTAAGCCTAATGCCCCCAGCAGGGTCACCATATTCTGAAGCGACGGCTCAATGACAATGGGTACAATAATCGCCAGCGCGGTAATCAAAATTAGCAAGCGCGTCAGTGGTACCAGGGCGAAAATGCGAAAGCGCAGTTGACCATGTAACCGAGTGGCGATCCAGTTAAGTCCCCGTTGACTGAAAATAATCAGCACCACGGCTATCAACAGCACGCTTCCCAGGCTGATCAGCGCTTGACTGTCAAAATCGTTAAACAGTTTCGCGTATTTAGATTTTTCTTCCATGATTGCCTCCGCAGGCCAGTCACATAAAGCAGGCTAGTTAAAGAGGATCTATTAGATAATTGCGCGATGCTAATAATTGGCGAACACTTGCGTGGCTTAGTGGCGCGACCTGCCACCGCCCGTCATAGCTTGCAACAACCCCTTTGCGTTGCAAGGCCAATCTTGCATTAAGCGCCTCATGGTGCGAGAACGGTAACACCTCCCCCAGGGAATGATCATCCAGCCCCCCGTGAATCAATAGTGCATGCAGCACCAACGTCGCTATATCACCGGTATTGGGAGAGAGCTCTGCTTCAGCATGCGCATCCACCATCCACAAGCCCTCGTCGCTGTCAGCCTTTGGCTCACGCAGTCTCTCGCGCCAATAGTGCCAAGCGATGCCGACATGACCACGACAATGAGCGGCCAAGCGCTGTAACTCTTGATAGGGGTTTTTATCCTTCTTATCGGACTTGGGCGCCGACCCGTCGAGCACTTGATTGCCGGTCCGAGTGCTATAAACCCGCGGACGCTCGCCGTTATGGTGTGCAATCGCAGCGAAGTAGCGGGCAAGCTGCTCCCCCTCCATCGACTGCAGTGTAAATATTGGCGCGCCATCGATGCCTATCACCTGCTGAAGATAAGCATAGGTCCAGCTATTACAGCCAATGACACCTCTCCCCAACCGACCGCTTAAGGCACGTTCAAGAAATTCACGTACGCCTTGAATGCCTTGGGTATGGCGTAAAAAGTGGCGCTCAAGAGCAGGGACAGCCCACGTTCGCTGGCTAGCGTAGCGCTCTACCCATTCGGTGCTACCTTCGCCGAGTTCATTAAGCGTAGGGGTTGGCAAAACCGCCGCTTGATGCGCTTTGGCCCAATGACTCACCACCGACGCATGGCCGCCATAAGGTGGTGAAATAAAAAAGGTTACCGGTACGTCTTCATCCACGTCATTGTGCGCATGCGCTAAGGCTTTCGCTGCCAGTGTCCAATCGATGGGAGGGACTAAATGTTCGAGCTTCACTTCCGGCAGCGCTCGTAATTCACTCTCTGTTTTCACCTGCTGTTCGGTGTCTTTTTTGCCTGCCAACCACGTCGATGCCGAACGCAGCGAACGTCGCCACTGGCTTGCTTCGGTCTGTTCGGGGGTATGAAATTGATCGAGCTCAACGACCCGCCACAACGGCGTATCGTCTGATGATGGCGTTGCCCCCATAAATCATTTCCTATGGCTTACATTAAATATTTACTTTATCACGGGCCGCCTTGCGGCTACCCCCTTAAACGAACTTATGGTCTAAAATAAAGTCTTCATGGATAGTGGATAGTGCACTGAATCGACTATTGTCTTACAGCAAAAATGTTTTATAGCAAACGCTATCGCCAGCGCTAAAGGAGAAAGCGATGAGTGTCGTTCATGTAAGCGAAGAAGAGCTGCACGAAAAGCTTGAAAAGTGTATTGCCGGAGAGCGGCTACTGATTGAGCATGAGGGCAATCGCTTTAGTGCCAGAATCCAGCACGTGGGGCTACTCGGCGTTAAAGTGATCCCGGAAACCGACCTAAAGAACAGCCAACGCACGCCGGGCGACGTTGAAGGGGTCACCGTGCCTTATGCTGAAATACTGGAGCTTGAAGTAAAAGGGGTGGTTTATAGCCGCTTGCCAGATTGATGTTGCTTCCTACACGCCTTGATCTACAAGGCGTGCAGGTCGCTAACTCACGTCATTCACTCATATCAAGATCCAGTATAAGAACTAGTATCACTGGGTAGGCATGAGCTAAGGCCGCTCTTTTCTTTGCCGGCCTCTATACTTAAAACGTCAGGCAAATCTTGCCAAAGTGATTGCCGCCTTCCTGATGGCGAAAAGCGTCGGCAATGTCAGCAAGCGGGAATTCACGATCAATAACCGGATGCATATCAAGGGTTTCGAGCGCCCGAACCATTTCGATCTGGTGGCGACGGCTTCCCACAATGAGGCCTTTCAAGGTCGCCTGTTTAGCCATCAACTTGGCGGTGGGGATATCGCCTTCACGCCCAGTGAGTATGCCAATAAGCGCGATATGACCGCCAATTTTAATGGCATCGATAGACTGGGGCAGCGTCGCGGGGCCACCTACTTCCACTATGTGGTCGACGCCTTCACCATTGGTTAACTCCTTGACTCGCTTACCCCACTCCGGCGTCTCCTTGTAGTTGATGGTATGCTCAGCGCCCATTTCACGCAGCCTCGCCAATTTTTCATTGGACGATGACGTCGCAATGACAGTGGCTCCCATCATACGGGCAAACTGCAGGGCAAAAATGGACACCCCACCGGTACCCAAGACCAGCACACGATCACCCGCTTTAATGCCGCCATCAACCACCAATGCACGCCAAGCAGTCAAACCTGCCGTGGTTAGCGTGGCCGATTCTGCATGGCTATAGCCTTTGGGCTGGTGAGTAAACCACTCGAAGGGACGAATGACCTGCTCACGGGCATAGCCATCCACCCCGTCGCCTGGTGTGGTGCGAAAATCGGCCACCCGAGCGGGACCTTCAAGCCAGTGAGGGAAAAAGGTCGAAACCACATGATCGCCTACCGCGAACTCACTGACGCCCTCGCCGACGGCTTCAACCACCCCGGCACCGTCCGCCATGGGGATACGATGCTCTTCAGTCGGGATCATGCCAGCGGCCACGGCATAGTCGTGAAAGTTCAGCGAGCTTGCGTGCAGACGCACGCGAATTTCGCCCGCGCCAGGCTCGCCGGGTTCGTCTACCTGCTGTACCTTGAGGTTGTCTAGCCCGCCTGGCTGCTGCAATGTAATGACTTGCATTGATTACCTCCTATGAAGCAGTGTTTTTTACTAAGTGTATGTGGAAGTAACGTTAGCAGACGATGCTTCTTCTGACACGTCCAGGCCCAAGAAACCGCCCGACTGACGCTGCCACAAACTGGCATAAATACCCTCTTTCGCCAGAAGCTCCTGATGCGTGCCGGTTTCGACAATGCGCCCTTCGTCCACCACAATCAGTCGGTCGAGCATGGCAATGGTAGAAAGGCGATGGGCAATGGCAATCACCGTCTTGCCTTCCATTAGCGTATCGAGCTGCTCCTGGATCGCCGCTTCCACTTCAGAGTCCAGCGCAGAGGTAGCCTCATCCAACACCAGAATCGGCGCATTCTTGAGCAACACTCTGGCAATCGCGATCCGCTGACGCTGTCCGCCCGACAGCTTCACGCCCCGCTCGCCCACATGTGCTTCCAGGCCTCGGCGTCCTTTTGGGTCGACCAGCTCATTGATAAACGTATCGGCGTGGGCACGACATACTGCGTTCCAGACGTCTTCATCGCTCGCATGAGGGCTACCGTAACGGATGTTGTCGCGCAGAGAGCGGTGTAGCAGTGACGTATCCTGGGTCACCATGCCGATCTGGTGACGCAAGGAGGTTTGCGTGACCTCGGCAATGTTTTGCCCATCAATCAGTATCCGCCCGCCTTGCACATCGTAAAAACGCAGCAATAGATTAGCCAGTGTCGATTTACCCGCCCCGGAGCGCCCGATCAGGCCAATTTTCTCGCCGGGTGCAATTGTCAGGTTTAAACCATCAAACACGGTTTTACTTTCGCCTTTGGCCTGTTCATAGCCAAACCGCATGGCGTCAAAGTGAATCTCACCATGGGGCACCTCCAGCGGTGGTGCGTTTGGTGCATCACGCACGGTGGGGTCGCGGGCGATGGTGTTCATGCCATCCTGAACAGTCCCGATGTTTTCAAACAGCCCCGCCACTTCCCATAAAATCCAGTCGGACATAAAGCGAATACGCATGACTAATGCGATGGCGATCGTCAGCACCCCCAGCGAAATAGCTTCCAAATACCAGGCGCTAATCGCCATTGCCGCCGTACCCACCAACAGTGCGGTATTCAGCAACGTGAGTCCCACGCTCATCACCGTGACTAAGCGCATTTGGCGATGGACGGTGTCCAAGAACCCCTCCATAGCGTCACGGGCATAACGCTGTTCGCGCTCAGTATCGGCAAATAGCTTGATGGTCTGGATATTGCTGTAGCTATCGACCACACGACCGGTCATTTGCGCCCGTGCATCCGCCTGAGCCATGGAGACATCACGCAGGCGCGGCACGAAAAAGCGCATAATGGCTAAATAACCCACGAGCCATAGCGCCAGCGGGATAAGCAGCAGCATATCCGCCCGCCCCAGCAAAAAGGCGGCACCGGTAAAATAGACAAGCGCATATACCAGCAGCCCCATTACCTTGGTGACGGTTTCACGGATCGCTAGCGCCGTTTGCATCACTTTTTGCGAGACCCGTCCGGCAAACTCATCCTGATAAAAGGCCAGGCTTTGACTCAGCATGTGCCGATGCGATAGCCACCGACCAATCATGGGGTAATTGCCGAAAATACTTTGATGCGTCACCAGTGACTGGAGCAATACCAAGAGCGGCAGGCCAACCAGCACCAATAGCCCAAGGCCTGAAAGCCATAGACCGTTTTCGGCCCAAAACCCTGCCCGTTCAACGTTGCCCAGCCAATCCACTAGCTGGCCCATGTAGTTGAAAAACACCACTTCAGCGGCCGACACAAGCCCCGTGAAGAGCGTCATCAGCAACAACAACGGCAGCATGGGCCGAGAGAAATGCACAATAAACGGCACCAAGCCTCGGGGTGGCGTTGCAACCTCACCTTCAGGATAGGGATTGATCCGCGTTTCAAAGTAACGAAATAGCGGCTGTAAAACACGCGAGAGCATGTGAGTTTCCTTGCGTTACTGAAATGAAATTAACGGTCTTTAGCGTAGCGCTTCAAGACAGTGTGCTTCATGACAATGTGCTGTTGGGACAGGCACGTCACGAAGGGGAGCGGCGGCCAAGCCAGCGTGCCCTGAACGGTGCTATCAACATTTACGTGACCACCAGCAGCAGGTGATGAAAAGCGATAAATACAGGATCAATAGTGAGTGAATCGCCCTGGATATTATAGACACCCGTTAGATTTCTAAAGTAACGCTTTTCATACTCAGCCGGTGACAAGTTATCACTTGTGCCGAGTCGGCACTTCGGGTTGTAAAACATTTCGATATAATTGAACACATCGCGCCTAGCCGCTTCTAGTGTAAAATAAATTTGTCGCTTGATCCGCTCTCGCCTGAGGATTGAAAAGAAACTCTCAGCAACAGCATTATAATGACAGTTACCACGCCGGTTCATGCTGCCCACCAAGAGATTGGCTATCAAATAGTTTTGCCCATCTGCGCTGCTGAATTGGCTTCCTTACCAAGAGACGCTGATCATCCTGGTCTCGATTAGACAATGTTTTTGCACCATGCGTAGTAGCCGTCAGGATGCACGGCCATCGTGCGGCATAAGCGCCGTATCGGATATTGGCTTCCATGCTTTTGAACCTGAATTCAACTTTCTGCATGTTTTATAAATCTTAGTTCTTTTCCTCTAAAATTATTTATTTATCAGTTTCCTGCAAACCCTTTTCTTACAAGGATCTCCCTCCTTGATAGATATTTTGTATTCGTCAAATGCATAGGACATATCGGTATTTCGATTGGTTATTTAAATTTTATTAAGTAATCCTCAAAGAAGCTGTTTTGATATTTCTGTTTAATCAGGCAGCTAAAGGGGCTCAAAAATGAGGCAAAACAACCTCATTCCACCTAGAAGTTTGGATGGTTTTTTCTTAAAAAATAAAAGGCGGTTCTTAATCTATCCAAAATTCATAAAAGTAACGAACACCTTGATTCGACTTCCCACGTGTTTGACACGAATATAATTAAGCTAATGGAGAGTTATAATGAAAAAAGGGTTAGCAAAACTGACGCTTGCAATCATGGCCGCTGGAGCAATTAGCACATCTGCTCACGCTGCATCTACACTGGTGTATTGTTCAGAAGGTAGCCCTGAGGGCTTTAACCCAGCATTCTATACCTCTGGCACCACTTTTGATGCAACATCAAAAAACATGTTCAACCGTTTAATGGAGTTCAAACTAGGCACAACAGAAACTGAGCCAGGTTTAGCAACAAGCTATGATATATCAAGTGATGGCCTTGAATACACTTTCCATTTACGTGAAGGCGTGAAGTTCCATTCGTCCGAAGACTTCGAGCCAACACGTGACTTTAATGCCGACGATGTGATTTTTACGTTTGATCGTCAAGGCAACGAAAACAACCCATATCACACTGTTTCTGGTGGCTCGTACGAGTACTTCAATGGCATGGGCATGGACAGCTTGATCGAAGAAATCGTAAAAATCGATGACTACACCGTCAAGTTCATCCTAAGCAAGCCAGAAGCACCTTTCATTGCGAACCTTGCAATGGACTTTGCGTCTATCTTCTCTAAAGAACAAGCCGACGCTTACATGCAAGCTGGCACACCCGAAAAATTGGACATAGATCCAGTTGGCACAGGTCCTTTCCAAAAAGTTCAGTATCAAAAAGACTCCTTAATCCGCTACACAGCGTTTGAAGACTACTGGAAAGGCAAAGCAAAAATCGATCGTCTTGTTTTCTCTATCACACCAGACGCGTCTGTTCGTTACGCGAAATTGAAAGCCGGCGAATGTGATGTGATGCCGTATCCGAACCCAGCTGATCTCGAACAAATGGAAGCGGATCCAGACATCAATCTAATGAGCCAAGAAGGTTTGAACGTTGGCTATTTGGCATTTAATACCCAGAAAGAACCATTCACTGATCCTCGTGTTCGCCAAGCGCTAAACTTAGCTACAGACAAGAGCGCGATCATCGATGCGGTTTTCCAAGGTGCAGGTAAAGCGGCGAAAAACCCAATTCCACCAACCATGTGGTCTTACAACGATAACGTTGTTGATTATCCATACGATCCAGTGAAAGCGAGAGAATTGCTTGCTGAAGCGGGTTATCCAGATGGTTTCTCCACCAACATCTGGGCAATGCCAGTACAACGTCCCTATAACCCAAATGCGCGTCGTATGGCTGAAATCATGCAAGAAGACTGGTCTCAAATTGGCGTGGAAGCGGAAATCGTTTCCTACGAATGGGGCGAATACTTAAACCGTTCTACAAAAGGTGAACACGATACCGTATTGCTAGGTTGGACTGGTGATAATGGCGACCCAGATAACTTCCTATACGTATTGTTAGGCTGTGACGCTGTTGGGGGCTCTAACCGTGCACAGTGGTGTAACGAAGAGTTCAACAACTTGCTTCTAAATGCCAAACAAACCTCTGATGAAGCGGAACGTACGGAAGATTACGAAGAAGCTCAGGTCGTTTTCAAACGTGAAGCACCCTGGATCACTATCGCTCACTCAGTGGTTTACGAGCCAATCCGTCAAGAAGTACAAGGTTACATAATTGACCCACTTGGCGGTCACTACTTCTACAACGTCAGCAAATAATCGACGTTTAGAAATACAACCTTCGGACTAAACAAAACGCCTGCCCGCTGGGACGCGGGCAGGCGTTTTGCTGACCGAGCAGATAGCTCGATCACATAATATTTCAAGAGAGCAAGTCCTTTATGTTCCAATTTATTTTTCGTCGTTTAAGCCTGGTTATTCCGACCTTCCTCGGAATAACTCTGCTGACTTTTACCCTTATTCGCTTAATTCCCGGTGATCCAATTGAAGTCATGGCCGGTGAACGCGGTGTGAGCGCAGAACGCCACGCCGAACTGAGTGCTCAACTAGGCTTCGATCAGCCGCTATATGTTCAGTACTACCACTATGTCACTGGCGTTTTGCAAGGTGATTTAGGCAACTCCCTCGTTACCAGGGAACCGGTAATGAAAGAATTCCTCACGCTTTTCCCTGCCACCATCGAGTTGGCTTTTTGTGCGGCTATTTTCGCTATTTTGATCGGTTTGCCAGCAGGCATTTTTGCCGCGGTAAAACGAGGAACCGTCATTGATCATTCGGTGATGACCTTTTCTCTCACCGGTTATTCCATGCCCATATTCTGGTGGGCGCTGTTATTGATGTTGGTATTTTCCGTCAATCTCGGTTGGACGCCAGTCTCTGGGCGGATCGACGTGGTGTATTGGATTGATAACGTTACAGGCTTCATGCTGATTGACTCATTATTGTCTGGTGAAGAAGGTGCGTTTTCTTCTGCAGTGTCTCACCTGATTTTGCCAAGCATTGTTCTCGGCACCATTCCTATGGCGGTTATCGCCCGTATGACGCGCTCTTCCATGTTGGAAGTATTAAGCGAAGATTATATTCGCACCGCTCGCGCAAAAGGCATCGCGCCTTGGCGAGTCATCGTGATCCATGCTTTGCGTAACGCGTTGATTCCCGTCATTACCGTCATTGGTTTGCAAGTCGGTATTTTGTTGTCTGGCGCGATTTTGACCGAAACCGTATTTGCTTGGCCGGGCATTGGTAAATGGTTGATTGAATCTATTGGTCGCCGAGATTATCCCGTTGTACAAGGCGGTATCTTGATTGTCGCTTGTATCATTATTGTCGTGAACCTTTTGGTAGATATCACTTACGGCATTGTTAATCCACGAATTCGACACAGCCGATAAGGAGGCGTTTATGACGACATCTACGAAAACGTCCACGACAGACATTTCATTGACCGCGCCTGCGCCAATGATGCCATTACAAGAGTTTTGGCATTACTTCAGCAGCAACAAGGGCGCCGTAGCAGGTTTGATCGTCATTGCGATCATTTGCTTCATGGCGGTCTTTGCAAACTTTGTTGCGCCACACTCACCGTCTGATCAATACCGTGATGCGCTTTTATTGCCACCCGCTTGGTTAGAAGGCGGTAACTGGTCTTTTGTGCTGGGAACAGACGATGTGGGCCGAGATATCTTGTCTCGTTTGATTTATGGTTCACGCCTTTCGATTGCCGTTGGCATCGTGGCCGTTACCGCGTCCTTGCTCATGGGGATTCTACTGGGTCTAGTAGCAGGCTATTTTAGAGGCATGATAGACACAGCCATCATGCGTATCGTCGACATCATGTTGGCCATGCCAAGCTTATTGTTGGCGATTGCGATTGTGGCGATTTTAGGGCCAAGCATTGTTAATGCCGCCTTGGCGATTTCCATTGTCTCGCTACCACATTATGTACGTTTGACTCGTGCGGCGACCATGGCGGAAATGTCTCGTGATTATGTCACGTCATCTAAGGTGATTGGTGCGGGCCCCTTACGTCTAATGTTTATCTGCATCTTGCCAAACTGCTTGGCGCCGTTAATCGTACAAGCAACGTTAGGCTTCTCCAGCGCCATTCTTGATATGGCGGCCCTTGGCTTTCTTGGCCTTGGTGCACAACCACCGACCCCAGAATGGGGTTCCATGTTAGCCAATGCCTTGCAGTTCGTGCAGCGCGCTTGGTGGGTGGTGACGTTCCCAGGGTTAATGATTTTAATCACAGTATTGGCGTTTAACCTCATGGGCGATGGCTTGCGTGATGCCCTTGATCCCAAATTGAAACAGTAAGAGAGGTTATTATGCCACTGTTACAGTTGGAAAATTTAAGCGTTACCTTCGGCAATTTTCGCGCCGTGGATAACATCAGTTATAAGGTCGAAGAAGGGGAAGTTCTCGGCATCGTTGGGGAATCTGGCTCAGGCAAGAGTGTGAGTTCATTGTCCATTATGGGTTTGATCGATTTCCCAGGAAAAGTTAGCGCAGACCAATTAACCTTTGACGGTCAGGATCTGCAAGCCATGCCAGAAAAGCAACGTCGTAAGCTTACGGGCTCTGATATTGCGATGATCTTCCAAGATCCGATGACCAGCCTTAATCCCTGTTTCACTGTGGGTTATCAGATCATTGAAGCATTAAAAGCGCACCAAGGCGGCAGCAAAAAAGAGCTGAAAAGCCGGGCCATTGAGTTACTAACGCAAGTGGGCATTCCGGCACCAGAATCGCGTTTGAACAATTATCCTCATCAGCTATCAGGCGGCATGAGCCAGCGTGTGATGATTGCCATGTCGATTGCCTGTGATCCACATTTATTGATCGCAGACGAGCCGACAACCGCTCTAGACGTCACCATTCAAGCACAGATCATTGACCTTTTGATCGAGCTGCAACGCAAGAAGCAAATGGGCTTGGTATTGATCACACACGATTTAGCCTTAGTGGCCGAAGTCGCGCATCGCGTTATCGTCATGTACGCCGGTCAAATCGTTGAATCTGGCCCTGCGTCGGAAGTCTTCAGCACACCAAGACACCCGTATACACAAGCTTTATTGGCTTCTTTACCAGAATCTGCTGCGGGCAAAGCGCGCCTTGAAGCTTTGCCTGGCGTAGTTCCGGGTCAATATGATCGTCCTCTGGGTTGTTTGCTAAGCCCCCGTTGTCCTTATGCGACTGATCATTGCCGTAAGGTTGAACCTGCGAACCAAGGCGATCTTGATCGCCAAGTAAAATGCCATACGCCATTGGACCGCGAAGGGAGACCTGCCGCATGAACGAGCCCGATAGCCGTTTAATTTTAAAAGCCGAAGATCTAAAACAGCATTACCACGTTAAACAAGGCTTGTTTAAATCTGACGCCGTGGTGAAAGCTGTCGATGGCATTAGCTTCAATCTTGAAAAAGGCAAAACCCTTGCCGTAGTAGGCGAATCAGGTTGTGGTAAATCCACCCTTGGCCGCATGCTGACCATGATTGAAACACCTACGGGCGGTAAACTAGCGCATCTTGGTGAAGACTTGCTGGCTTTAAGCGCCGACGCTCAAGCAAAATTGCGCCAGAAAATCCAGATTATTTTCCAAAACCCTTATGGCTCGCTGAACCCGCGCAAGAAGGTCGGTGCTATTTTGGAAGAGCCTTTGGTGATTAATACCAAGCTTTCCAAAGCTGAACGTAAACAAAAAGCGCTTGCCATCATGGCGAAAGTCGGCTTAAAAACCGAGCATTACGACCGCTATCCGCACATGTTTTCCGGCGGTCAACGTCAGCGTATCGCTATCGCTCGTGGCTTGATGCTCGACCCAAATGTCATCGTTGCCGACGAACCTGTGTCAGCGCTGGATGTGTCGGTTCAGGCGCAAGTATTGAACCTGATGATGGATTTGCAGGAAGAGTTTGGTTTGAGCTATGTGTTCATCTCTCACGATTTGTCTGTGGTGGAACACATTGCCGACGACGTGATGGTTATATACTTAGGCAAAGTGGTGGAACAAGGCACGCGTGAGCAATTGTTCGAGAACCCGAAACACCCGTATACCTTGGCACTACTTTCAAGTACACCGCAGCTTTCACCAGAGAAACGCCGTGTTCGTATTAAGCTACAAGGCGAACTGCCGTCACCATTGAATCCACCGTCTGGCTGTGCTTTCCATGGACGTTGCAGTTACGCCAACGACCGCTGTAAAAGCGAAACGCCATTGCTGAGACTGGACAGTGATGAAGGCCAAGAAAAAGGCCATCTGATTGCTTGCCATGCCGTTGAAGAAAAGCGTATTGAAGCGATGGCGGCGGGTGCAGCGTAAGAAAAGATATTCAATATACGTGAGAGTTTTAAAAACGTCCGAAAGGACGTTTTTTTATAGCTAACTTGCTTAAGCTGAATTCAGCCAACGACACGATGTCGAGGCTCCCACGCCAAGCAGTAATAGCGCAGCGGAAAGCGGCCAGTCCAGCACCAGGTGGGCCAATTGAGGCGTCACTTGACTGCCCAGCCACAATCGTTAACCGACTAATGATAGCGATTCACGAAGACAAACGCTATCGGGCAACGCTCAATACGGCTGGGGGATCTCGCCATCATCGTCGTCATCGCGCATGCGGGCCTGACGTTCGGCTTCTTCTTCTTTCGCGTCATCGATCACTTCCATCAACTCATCCACGTTAGCAATATGCGTGTCGAAGTCGAAGTGGCCGGTGAGCTTGCTGTCGGGATGTAGCTCGCCAGACTCATACAGCGCCCACATTTCCTTCCCGTAATGGGTGTTAAGCAATTCCGGTGCATAGTGACCAAAGTAAGCCCGCATATTATCGACATCACGATAAAGCATGGCCGCCGCGCTGTTATTTCCGGCAGCATCCACGGCTTGGGGCAAGTCAATGAT
>TARA_R110002012_G_scaffold280626_1_pt1 | contig 18534 bp, 19 predicted proteins | sample TARA_R110002012 | Tara Oceans TARA_R110002012 (sample SAMEA4396515) | marine metagenome | biome: Westerlies Biome; feature: [DCM] deep chlorophyll maximum layer (ENVO:01000326); material: water (ENVO:00002006), including particulate matter (ENVO:01000060) such as... | depth 40 m
TATACCTGGGTAGTCGAACTGAATCCTATAGCAATGTTAATCGAAGCATTTCGCTATATGACCCTAAGCGAGGGCTTATTTGAATGGCCTTTGTTAGCCTATTGCTCAGGGTTGAGTTTGGTTTTATTTTTTATAGGGTTGATCGTTTTTAACAGGACCGGGAAGAATTTTATTGATACGATATAAATGAGTGACATTATTCTTAAAGCTGAAAATATTTCAAAACAGTATCGCTTAGGTAATGTGGGTTCTGGTACATTGCGCGATGATTTTAAAAGAAGCTGGGCGAAAATCAGAGGAAAAGAAGACCCTTTTTTAAAAGTAGGAGCTGTTAATGATCGTTCTCATAAGTCTGACGAGGATTACGTATGGGCGTTGCGCGATATTAATTTTGAGGTGCAACAAGGTGAAGTTCTAGGAATAATAGGGAAAAACGGAGCCGGTAAATCTACTCTGCTTAAAATACTTTCTAGAGTTACTGCACCTAGTACAGGAGTTATTAAAAGTCGTGGTCGTATCGCCTCGCTACTTGAAGTAGGTACGGGGTTTAATCACGAACTCACTGGCAGGGAAAATATCTTTCTCAACGGTGCAATTTTAGGAATGACCAAAACTGAAATCTCGTCAAAACTTGATGAGATTATTGACTTCTCGGGCTGTGAACGCTATATAGATACTCCTACAAAACGATACAGCAGCGGTATGACGGTACGACTAGCATTTGCAGTTGCAGCTTTTTTAGAACCGGAAATTCTCGTTGTAGATGAGGTGCTTGCCGTAGGAGATGCCGAATTTCAAAAAAAGGCAATAGGTAAAATGCAAGATATTTCACAGGGAGATGGTAGAACAGTACTTTTTGTAAGCCATAATATGGCCAGTATAAGACAATTGTGTTCAAGGTCGATTCTGTTAGAAAACGGAAAGTCCATAATGGATGCGGAAACAGATTTAGTAGTTAGAAACTATTTGAGTAATAGTCCTGGCTCATTAACTACTGCAAAAGTATCTTACGATGAGGACAACACAAAACCTTTCCAGATTTTAGAAGCTCAAATACGTAAAAATGAGAATGAATTAGATTCAGAAATTACTACCGAAGACGCAATTTCTTTAGTCATTAAATATCGTTTTAATATAGATATAAGAAAATGTCATCTTACCGTCATAATTAAAAATGATATGGGTGAGGTGGTTGTTTTTTTTGACCGAACAGATCGTTATAAAACCTTTTATAGCGCAACACCAGGTGTTTTTAAGACTTCCTTAGTAATACCGAATCCACTCTTAAAACCAGGATCTTATAAAATTTCACTAGGTCTTGCCGATAATTATACGCAGATAAATGATCACAAACATGATGTACTAGATTTTGTGATATCTAAAATAGAATCTCTGCGAGAAAAACGTCCCGGGGATCTATTTATTCCATTAGAGTGGGAAATCAAAAGGATTTAGACAGATTTTTTTCTAATAAATTTAATGTTATTACTTAAGCCTAACTGCACCTCGCACATCATTAATGTTCTATGCATTTGAATAATTGCATTTTATATATTGAAACTGTTAATCTGTATCTATTACTATTTCTTAGTCTAAGAACTTACTCTAATGATTAGACTTCTAAAAAAACGTATAGGTCGATTTTTCATTAAATGTGTTAGGCAGTTACCTGTTTGGGAACAGAATACTTTCTTTGATGAGCTAAATGCCAATTCCCAACAGGCAACTTACAATCATTACCGAAATAAGTATAGTTTAGCAAATAGCTTCAGATTTAACGGCGAGGGAATTATTTTTCACGGAGATGGAGCAATATGCATTGGTTCCAATACCTATTTAGGAAGACATTCTTATATTTCTGCATTTATAAATACAAAGATTCAAATAGGAGATAATTGTTCAATTTCGCATAATGTTAAAATTTATACGATATCCAATCAGACCGATCAAAATATGGATTCTGTTGATGCTAAGAACAAAATTATAGGTGATGTTTTAATTGGTAATGGGGTCTGGATTGGAGCAAATGTATTTATTAAAGAAGGCGTAACTATTGGAAATAATTCAGTTGTAGGAGCAAATGCTGTAGTAATAAGTAATGTGCCTGAAAATGCTATTTATGGAGGAGTTCCTGCTAAATTATTAAGGTATAAGGTCATTGGATGATGGATTATAGATTATATATTAAAGAATTTATAATCAATATTGAAATGAATTTTCCTGTTGATACCTGGAGAAGCAAAGAGATTTATTTTTGGCCTTTTCTTAGAAGAAAAATTTATTTTAGTCTCATTAGAAAATTTAGTGACAATAAATTAATTAGATTAGAAAAAACAATAAGCCATCAGAAGCCTTCATTTTCTATTCAGCAAAGTATTAAGGGGAAGTTTAATGTGGTATCAAGAGTATTATCTTTTATTTTTTTTTGGATAAACCTAAGGAAGAAAGATTATATTTTTTTATCTGCACCGCATTTTAAAGAAACTTTTGAAGGTAAAAGCTTCGATAGACTATTTGATCCTTTGATCAAAGATAAAGATATAGAAGTTAGGAGTATTTATTTAGTATTAAATTCAGAATCAAAAAAGAAAAGAGGTAATGCTTTAGAACTCGAAATTTTAAAGCAATACCAAACTTTTGAATTAATATCAAAGAGATTTAGATCAAAAACATATCACTTCGATGATTTAGAATTTCAAAATTCTAATGATTTTCAAGAAATTCTGAAAAATGAATTTAAAGCTTATTATGAAGGATTAGATATCAATTCTTTTATCGAAAAACGTAGTTTAAGCTTAAACACTCAAATTAAATTTTTTAAAATTTTATTCAACCGTATTAAACCCGATAAGGTTCTAAGCCTTTGTTATTATTATTCAGATCTTTATGAGGCTGCTATTGCTGCAGCAAATAAATTGGGGATACAAACAATTGAATTGCAACATGGTTCTATTGTAAGTGAACATATGTGTTATGCTGAATGGAACAAAATACCTTCATCGGGGTTTAGCACATTGCCTCGTACTTTTTGGTGTTGGGATTCATTTACTTATGAAATTATTAATAAGTGGACCTCTGAAAGTAATTTTCACGATGCATTGATATTCGGTCATCCTTGGATTTCATTTTGGAATAACAGAGACGTATATTCTTCAGAAGAAAATTATGTTTTATATACTCTACAGCCAGAACCTGAATATAAAATTGAACAACTGTTCCCGATAGGTTTAGTGAATTATATGAAGTCAAAATCTATAAAATGGATTATTCGCATGCATCCAAGACAGAAGGTGAGCAAAGTTTCATTTGAAAATTATTTAGTTCAGCAAGGGGTTTCTAATTTTATATTAAATACTGTTGAAGATTCACCGTTACCAATATCAATGTCCGGATGTACTCTTCATATTACCCAAAGTTCTGGCTGTGTTCACGAGGCAGTTTTATTTAACAAAAAAACTGTGTTATTAAATAAAATAGGCCAGAATTATTTTAAATCAATGATTGAAAGTGGAAATGCATTTTATTTCAATCCAAATAACGTGAATTTTTCAGAAGAAATGGATTCTATAATTGATATGTCAAAAGAACTTTCAAGAAAGAAATTTTCGCAGTCAAAAAGTTTAGAGAAAATGGTTAAAATGCTAAAATCTTGATTAAATTATTTTATCAGATCAACACTATTGTAAGATGCTTGCAGATATATCTTTTCTAGGTTTGGAGTTTGGAGGGTTTTACAACTGCATCTGGACTCATATTTACTTTGTAATAGTTGTAACTATTGTTAGAAAGTTCAATAACTTCTTTTGGTGACATAGTAAGAGCTTTAGTAACTAAGACTTCAAGAGATTCAAAACTTGAGTAGATCAAAGCATTTTTGAAATGAATCAATTCTGGAACTAACAATTTCGCATATTATTGATGAATTATTGGGATGCAGCCGCATGACAAGGCTTCTACCAGATTATGACACAAAGGCATTTTCGTGCCCGGTAAAGCGAGGAAAAAATGAAATTCACATAAATAGAATCTCCATTCGTGATTTGGGATTTTCACTTTATGAGCATCTATAATAAGTACTCTAGAATCATCATCCTTATTTTGAATAAAATCATCTAATTCATTTTTTGTATTGATTTTTTTATAATATTTTTTTTCACTTAAAAATGCTCTCGTTTCAAGTCGGTTTGACATTTTAAATAATTCCTGATCAAATTGACTGTAGTCTTCATTTTTAAAATTACCCGAGAAGAAGATTGATTTTTTACGTGTTTTTAAAGTAGATTCTAAATTATTCCAATACCCTTTATGATAAAAAAGCGGATGCATAGACATGGGGACGAAGAATACCTTTTCAGAATCTGAGACAAGGTTATTTTTTTGAGATGAAAATAATCTGCACTAAGTAATTGATTAGTTAAAACCATTTTTATTTTATGAGTTTTTGGAATTCTTTTGAAGTTTATTAGGTTTTCCTCAAATATAAGATTGAAGTAATTTGAAGGATCTTGATTTATTAAAATACTTTTTTCGATAATCTGTAAGGGTAAAATCAGGCCAATAAATAGAATACCCACATATATCAAAAAACTTAATAAAATTGTAAAAGTATCTATTATAAAAACTGGGATCACTGAGTTCTATTACAAGTAACTTGTCTGAGTTAACTTCGGTAACTCTTGATTTTTTAGTTAATTTCTTAAACTCAAAAAATGCAGTTTTAAAGTTAACGAGTTTACGATAATGTTTTTTTATTTTTTTCATAAGCCTGAAGTCCGAAAACTCAAGTTAGTTTAAGAGCAAATTACTGTTAAATTCAATTATAAATAAATCGATCAGTTTAAAATAAACTTCATTTTGACTCTTATTTCTATAGTAATTCCGGTTTTTAATAGAGCTCGTTTAATCGAAAAGACTTTAAATTCAGTAAGAGGTCAAACTTTAGCAAATTGGGAGTGTATTATAGTTGATGATGTTTCTACAGATGAAACAAGAACAATTACAAGCAACTTAATTAAAGGTGATAGCCGTTTTAAACTCTTAATGCGTTCTCAAAATTATAAGTATGGAGGAAATGGCGCACGTAATATGGGACTGAAACACGCACAAGGAACACATATTATCTTTTTCGACTCAGACGACCTGCTGCACTCAAAAGCTTTAAAAGGACGCTTAGAAGCTGTTTTAGCAAATCCCGATTGTGATTGTTATTTATATAAGACGCAACTGTTTAAAAAGGAACCTGGAGATTTGCAGTTCCTTTGGAATACTCAAAACCCCAATGAAAGCATTGAAGATTTGACCCGACGTTTTATTGAGCAGGATATGCCTTGGCATACAAATGGAGCCTTATGGTCTAGAACTTTTTTAGATAAAATAGGCGGTTGGGATGAAGATTTAAAAGTCTGGCAAGATTGGGAATTTCATATTCGTGCACTTACCCAAAATCCTAAACTTTATTGTGATACAGAGAAACCAGATAATTATTATCGTATAAATAATTTTAATAGTATCGCTTCCTCTCATAATTCAGAATCTTATATACATAATTTGAGTCTGGCGTTATTGAAAGTCGAGAATTTACTCTTGGATAAATTAAAAAAAGAGGAGTCTTTGAGGCTTAGTTACAATTATTTAATCGTTCGTAATTTAATACAATATCCCTTGTTTCAGGGGATGCGCATTTTACCTTTTAAAATTGCGTTTACTGTAAATTATAGATCTTTAAGCTTTATCAGGTATCTGTCAAAATCTATTTTTATTTGGTTTTTCTCGTTCCATAAAATGCGGCATTTAGCTAAAAAAATCAATTATTTTGATCGTTTAAGAACAAAATCAACACATTTAAAGGTTTCACTAGAAACAACATATGAACACTAAGGTTTCTATCATTATAGCTACATACAATCGTGATGAATATATTATCGATACTTTACGCTCTATACAAAATCAAACATTTGGAAATTGGGAGTGTATTATCATAGATGATGGATCAACCGATAGTACTGAGAAATTAGTGTGTGATTTTTTAAAATTTGATTCGCGTTTCATTTATGAAATTCGACCAGCTCATATTCAAAAAGGAGCTAATGCCTGTCGCAATTACGGTTATAATAGGTCTTGTGGAGATCTTATTAAGTTTTTTGATAGCGATGATCTAATGTTACTAAACCATCTAGAGGTTTTAGTTTCTGAAATTGAAGAAAATAACCTGGATTTTGCCGTTGGTGATTGTAGAAACTTTGATGAAAATGGTTTGTTAGAACGCCCTTATGAGATAGACCGCACAAATGTCATCATGACCGCGCATCGCTTTGCTCTTTTTAATGTCGCCTGGATTACAAATGATTTACTTGTAAGGCGGGAATTTGCAGATCATTTACAATTTGCAGAGGGGATACGTGATCAGGCGAGCGAATATCAATATAATATTAAACTACTGTATCTTACTTCAAACGGTAGCCTAGTAAATCAAATTTTGGCACATAGGAGGATACATAATGACGGTTTTGTTGTTAAAGCTCTTAAAAGACCAATATGGTTTGATCAAATGAATACAGAGTTGAAATTGACCACAATGCTATATCTAAAAGATATAGCTCCTGTTGAGAAACTAAAGTGGTTTTTGTCGGGTCATATTCAACTTAATTTTAAGTTGGCTTGCAAGCGTGTTTGGCCAGAAGCTCTTTTAATAACAACTTCTAGACTCATCAAGTATCACGGATTATTAAAAGGATTGCTATATCCTGCTGCAATTCTTTCTGGTTTTGTACTTGGTAAAGGCTATAATATTATAAAATACATTAGAAAGTGAATCGGCCAGAATTGTCTATTGTCATTCCGTATTTTAACTCAGGTTCTTTTATTGAACGAACCTTAAAATTTGCAAGACAACAGATAAATGTTGATTTTGAAATTATTGTAGTAGATGATGGTTCAGATAAGCGAAATAAAGAAATACTTTCAAATTATCTTGACCAGATTGATTTATTGCTAACTCAAGAGAATAAAGGACAAGGTGCCGCGCGCAACACGGGTATAGCTAAAGCAAAAGGAGAATTTATTCTCAATTGGGATGCAGATGATTATTTCGAAAGCGATTTTTGTAAAAAGGCAATCCAGGTGATCAAAAATGATAATAATATCAAGTTGGTCACTTCCATCGGCAGTAGAACAGACGGGAAAAAATATAGTGAGAGTCTTATACCTGCTGGAGGAACACTAAATGATTTTTTGTTTGATAACCAGGCCTTTGGAAGTGCATTGTTTAGAAAATCAGACTGGAGAACAGTTGATGGATATGATGAGGCTCAAGAACTAAGAGGTTTTGAGGACTGGGAATTTTACATACGTTTACTTAAAGAGGGTGGGATTGCCTATGTACTACATGAATGCCTATTCACTTATTTTAGACATTCAGAATCTACTACTTCAAAAATAAAAGATACCCGATATAACAAAAGATTGTACATCTACAAAAAGCATCAAGAACTTTATAAATCAAACTTCTCCTCTTTAATGGAAGACACGTTTAAAAGACTCGAAGGGGAGCGTAAAAGCAGGTCAAAAATAATTGGAGCAATTGATTATAGAGTTGGTCGTTTTATCCTAAAGCCTATTCGTTTAATTAAAAGAGTTTTAAGATGACGCCTAAAGTTTCAATTGTACTGCCCGTATTTAATGGAGAACGTTATTTGAAACAAGCTGTTGAAAGTATATTGCGGCAAACAGATCCAGATTTTGAATTAATCATAATCGATGATTGTTCAACCGATGATAGTTTTGAAATAGCTAGATTTTATTCGGTTCAAGATTCAAGGGTTCAGGTTTACACGAATCTGGAAAATATAAAACTACCATCTTCTCTTAACAAAGGTTTTTCTTTAGCACAAGGGGGTTTTTTAACCTGGACTTCGCACGACAATATTTTAAAGGAACATTTTATAGAAACTTTTCTTAACTCATTCGAGGGTGTTGATTCTCAATTCATGTATTCTAAAGAGGAGTATATATCAAGTGAAGGAATTACATTGCATAATAATAAAATTTATGACATAAATGCTCTTATGTTTACTAATCCAATTGGTGCATCGTTTATGTACAAAAGAATAGTTTTTGAAGAAATAGGACTCTATAATAAAAGTCTTTTTTTAATTGAAGACTATGATTATTGGCTACGAATTTCAAAAAAGTTTAAAATAGGATTTGTTGATAAAGTGTTATATGAATACAGGTGTCACACTGAAAGTTTGACATCTAAAATAATTGATAACCAAGAAATTAAGCAAAAATTCATTTTAGCGGTTAATCAACTTTACCTAAGTTTTGTAGGATCTAGTAACCAGAAATTGGCAAATTTTCTAAGCCTAGTGTTTTTAGGGCAAATTAAAAACATATCAGAACTAGTTTATAATTATAATTTGAATGAGTCGGCTTTGAAAACTGTGGTTAAAAATAACCCAACTCTTACTTGGAGAGAAACAAAACTGAACTTTTACTTGATTTTGAGACAGGTTTGGAATGTGTCAGATAAGAAAATAAAAATAATAGAGTTAATCAAAATTATTTTTTCAAGACATGAAATTTTATTTAGTAAAAAATTTGGTCTTAAAAAGAGTCTTCGGTTAATGAGTAAAATGCGTTATTAATTAATAGATGATAAATTATTAAGCCTTTAATATCTGTTCTTTTACCCGTATACAATGCTGCAAATTTCATTGAGGAAAGTGTGCTAAGTATTCTCAATCAAACGCTAGGTGATTTTGAACTTTTAATAATAGATGATTGCTCCACAGATAGTACGCTAAAAGTAATTGAAAGTTTTGAAGACTCACGTATTTTTCTTTATCGAAAGAAAATAAATAGCGGGTATACTGAAAGTTTAAACTGGGGTATTACTAATTCAAGAGGGAAATATATTGCAAGAATGGATGCAGATGATATTAGTCTGCCTAAACGTTTTGAAAAACAAATACGTTTTTTGGAAGAAAATCCAGAAGTAGCTATTTGCGGAACAGATGCAAAAGTTATTGGGGGTGATTTAAAGTTTAATTATCCATCTTCTAACGAAGAAATTATGATAAATCTTTTATTTGGTAGTTCTTTAGTTCACCCCACAATTATGGGAAGGCGTGAGATATTCTTAGAATATTCTTATGATACATCAAAAGAACCCGCAGAGGATTATGACTTATTTACGCGTCTCGCAGTTTCAGGGAAGAAAATGGCTAATATTTCTGAGTCTTTACTTGTATATCGTGTACACAGTAATCAGATTTCTCAGGTTCAAAATACTAAGCAAAACAGCAGTGCTCAACAGAGTATGTTGAGAATGTTTAAGAAAATCCCATACGATAAAAATACGTTTAGTGATACTCAGGTTTTAGAAGCTATATGGCCTTCAGGGGAGCATACAATAGATAGATTATTTAAAAGTTTAGAATTTTATAAATGCATATATCACGAGAATGATTTTTATGATCGCGCAAAATTTCAGAAAATTATAGTGATAAAAAAAATGAATTATTTGAAGTTTCATTTAAGTGGTAATCATTTGAAACCAACTGAGAGAATTATCTTATATCTGCATTTCATTAAAATAAGCCCTATACGAGCTTTTAAATACTTTCTTTCCAGAATTAAATGACAAGAATTGAATTTGGTTAAAACAGTCAACAAATTGCAATATATACGTGCAATACAGTCCATATCTGAATTTTGTGTCTTACACCTTTCTACTGAAAATGAGAAGAAACTTAAACCTTTGCACTTTTTTTTGGAATAGAATACAGTTTAGAAACAGATACAAATTTTACAGATGTTTTTGAGCTAACCAAGAATTCTTTATTGAAAATCAAAGATGCAAAGGTTGAATCTTCAAAATAAATTATGAAAATTCATTTGTATTGGTGGAGAAGCAGTACCAGTAATTTTAAAAATTTTGGTGATGAAGTAGGGCCTTATATATTGATAAGCATTTTCAATGCAAAAGTAAATTGGGTAGTTCATCCTTCAATGAGAAGGTACAAGTATTTTATAACGCATTATCTAAGTGCTGGTAGTATTATTTCTGAAGCCAAAATGAATTCAGTAGTATGGGGTAGTGGAATTATGTTTGAAAATCAGGAAGTAAAAGATGCAAATATTATTGCTGTCAGAGGGCCATACACGAAGAGTCGACTGGAGTCTTTAGGATACTCAGTTCCTAATATTTTGGGAGACCCAGCACTATTACTTCCGCTTTGTTATAACCCTGTGTGTCAAAATGGTTTTGAGATTGGATTAATACCGCACTATGTTGATTACGAAATAGTTAATAAGGCTTTTCGTTATTCAAGTCAGGTCAAGGTAATTAACTTAAAAACAGATCAGATTGAAGAAGTTATTCGTCAGATAAAACAGTGTAAGCTAATACTAAGCTCTTCTCTACATGGGCTCATTGTGCCAAATGCGTATGGGATAACTGCAATTTGGGTAAAATTTTCAGATCACTTGGGAGGTGACGGTATCAAGTTTAAGGATTATCTAGCCACCGTTGGACTTGGTGATCAGACATATATCGATCTTCGAAATAGTAAGTTGGAATTAAACGAATTGACCAGCATAGTCAAACAGAATCAAGATTTATGGAGACCAAATATGGATGACGTAAAAAAATGCCAGGATGACTTGCTTCAAGCTGCACCTTGGTCAAAACCTTTTGCGTCCCAGGTGTTTTTTAATATAAAACATAAGATAAGGTTCATATATAAACTGGTTAAGACTTATTTCTGATGAAGGAGACAGTTTATATAGTAATAGCAGCTTTCAATAGAGAAAGTTTGATAAAGGAAACATTGCAAAGTATTGGTAATCAAACCTATTCTAATTTTAAATGTATAGTTATTGATGATAATTCTACAGATTCGACAGCAGAAATTGTTAAATATTTTGCAGATAGTGATATGAGGTTTAAGTACTACCTCAAACCACCTTCTTATGAACAGGGATTGCCGCAAACACGAAATTATGGCCTGGATATCGTTGAAAGCTACAATCCAAAATATGTTCAATTTTTTGACGATGATGATATAATGCATCCTCAAAAGTTAGAATTACAAATGAATGCTTTTAATCTTAATGATGAAGTAGCGCTTGTAAATTGTCAGTATAGCGGTTTCAGAGAGGTATCAAAAATTGATTTTGATAAAATAGATGATGAGATAAACGTAAGAACTGAAAACCCAGCAAAGGATTTCCTTTTTAAAAAAATTAAATTCCATTCTTGTGGGCCCATTTTTAAATGGGATTTAATTAAGAAGATGAGATTTGATCGAGAGCTTAAATTTTTTGCTGAAGAAGAAGAATTCTATTTGAGAATGCTTTTCAAAGAAAATCCTGCTTATGATGCAATTCACAGACCCTTGTTCTATTACAGGCACCATTCTAAAAGTGTGACTGGGAATAACGATAACAGAATACAAAAAATAGGGACAACATTTATATTAGATCAAAAAATGTGGGATTTCTTTAGCGAGAATAATTTAGTAGATCGGGACTTAATAGCATATTACACGAAAAGATTCAGCATTGATTTTTATAATAAAGCCTATTTAAAAAAAATAGATACCTACCTAAAAATAGCACCATCATATAGTGTGTTTTATAAAGCAAAAATTGGGATACTCCTGAAACTTTATTCTTTTTTGAGAAAAGTATTTTTTAAAATACTTCAATAACTAGTTGTTTCTATTTAAACATCTAACTATATAAAGCTTCTAAACATGAAAATTCTTGATAGAATTTTATTTTCTTCAAAAAAAGAATTAGCTCTTTTTAAAAAGTATATTCTTTTAAAAAGGAAAACCAAGAGGTTAGGGAGTAATGAAAAAACCGTTTTTATAAACATTTATGATCCAGATGATTATAAATTTTATCTATACAACTTTATTAAGTTTTTCTTAATTGAAGGTTATGTAGTTTACATACCTAATAGTTTATTTAATTTCAGAAAATTTAATAAACATATTTCTAATGTGTTTAGAGAAAATTCAGTTGTATTGAAAAGTTTTCCTAAAGCAAATTTAGTATTTGATGATGGCAATTTAAGTATTGATTATTTTAATGCTACAGCCAGGTTGCAGAATAAAGGCTATTTTATTCCTATGTCTTCACATCCTCAAATGTATCAACAGAATCATTGGGATCGAAAATTAAATACCGAGAAATTATATACGAAAGCTATTTTGGTGGGGAACTTTAATGCTGATTATTATTCCCAAATAAACAATACAAAATTTGATAGTATTCCCAGACATATTATTTACAACTATCTTTTAGAAAAGAAAATAGCTATGACACTTAGTAGTCCAAAAAATGTACTTAATGTTGTTCATGAAGTATTAAATTTTCCTTGTGTTTTTGTAGATAGAACAAAGAATGAAATACCTCAAAAGCATTTAAGAAATTTTTTAAATAAATTCTATTTTTTTTTGGCAGCACCAGGAGTATTAATGCCTCTTTCGCATAATATAATTGAGGCAATGTCAGTAGGATCGATTCCTATTTTACAAAGAAATTATGCCAATCTATTTGTGCCTGCTCTTTCACATAGAGTTAATTGCTTAATTTTTGATGATTTAAATCAATTAGGCAATTTACTTTTAGAAATCGAATTTTTAGAACTTACGCTTATAAAACAAATGTCTAGAAATACCCAAAACTACTACAATCAGTTCCTAAGCCCTTCTGCTGTGGTTGAGCGTATTAAACTGGAATATAAAAATAAGAATACTTTTTACCTTTTGGGGGAGCTAAGTAGTATTGAAAAAATGTCTTAAAGCAATAAAGGCAAACTTTTTAATTGGTTACTAATATGCGCAGAGGTTCAAATCCTGAAAAACTAAAAGAGAACACTTTAAAAAAATACTATCATCGAATTATAGTTATAATTCATATTCCAAATCAAGAGGAAGATTATTATAAAGATCAATTGCCTGTTTTGCAGAAATGTTTAGATGGGTTATTTGCTACAATTAATAGGTCAACATCTGTGGTGACAATTATTGATAATAATTCTTGCCAAGAGGTCAAAAATCTTTTGGACTTATATCAGGATAAAATTGAAAAATTAGTAAGATTAAGAGAGAATTTAGGTAAGGTCGCTCCTATTCTTAACGAGGTAAGAGGCATTTTTGAACCCTTTGTTACGTTTATGGATTCTGATGTATTGTTATTTGAAGGCTGGGAAAAAGCGGTTATTAATATATTCCAGAAATATAAATATGCAGGTGTTGTAGCCCCACTGCCTTGTCCAAATCTGGCATTTTATAACAATTCAGCAGTATTTGTAAAGAATTTTCTTTTTGGAAGATTGGGGTACGATAAAGTCGTTGACGATAAAGACTGTAAACTTTACCTAAAAGGTTTTAATAGTGATTATCTATTAAATAGAGCCAACAGGCAATATGACTGGAAAGAAAAAAGTTATTTTTTCAAGAATGATTCGTGTGTTATTATTGGAGCAGGTCACTTCGTAGCAACTTACAGAACTAAACTATTTCATAAATATAACAATCAGCCTGAATATAAATTCAAAGGAGGTTATGAAGATGAATTTCTTGATAAGATAAGCGATAAACAAGGTTTTTATAGGTTATCTACAGCAAAAACTTATGCTTATCATATGGGAAATGTATTAGACAATTTTATAACTAACACTTTCAGTAGGTCAAATGATGACTATGTTGACGTTGAAGTATTAAAGCAGGCAAGTAGTTTTTCAGTTAAAAATAATTTTCATCCCTATAAGCTTGTAGATTTTCTATTTAGGGTTGTGAAAAAGGTGTATAAACTTTAGCTTAAATATGATATTAATTGTTGTAGACTCAATTGATCCAGAAGATAGTAGTGGTTCTAAGGTTAATGTAGCGTTTATATCAAATCTCAAAAAAGCGGGTTATGAAGTAAAGGTTTTAACCTTAAATAAAGCTCATTATAAAAATCTTCAATTAGGAGAACTACTTGTAGAACCAATAAAAAACTTAAATTATTTTTTAAGTAGGGTACAGCGTGTATTTCAGCGTTATGTAAAAATTGATCTCTCCCTAGTTTTAGAGAATAGATTTGGTTTTTCATTTACATTTTTCAATGAATGTCAATCTCTTCAAAAAGAACTTGAACAACTAGATACAAATTTTTTTGAATTAATAATTACGCTGAGTAAAGGAGAAAGTTTTAGGCCTCATTACGCCGTCCTTCATTCACTTAAGTGGCATACTAAATGGCTTGCATACATTCACGACCCCTATCCTTTTCAAAACTATCCTGAGCCTTATAGATTTGTACCTAAAGGCGCGGTGCAAAAACATCGTTTTTTTAAAAAGCTAGCCGTCACCTGTCGTTTTGCAGGTTTCCCGTCTCAATATCTTGCAGATCATATGGCAAATTTTTACGGTGACTTTTTAACCAAACAAGTTATTATCCCACATCAATATGATTCATCTTTCAGGATTGGAGCGTTACCATTTTTTTTTAATAAAGAAATGTTCAACCTTGTTCACGCGGGTAACCTTATTGCAGGCAGATCACCTGAAGGTTTGCTAAAAGGTTTCGAGGGGTTTCTGAAAATAAATCCTGAAGCTAGGGGTAAGGCTTTTTTACACCTCATCGGGCCTTCTGGAAGCTACTCAGATTTGTTTGAAGACTTTTTAGAGATTGAGGAGTTTTTGCCTAGACCTTCATTATCATACGCTGAAGCCTTAGCACTTCAAACCCACGCAACTGTTAATCTAATCATAGAGGCTAGTGACTCTGCATATAGTCCATTTTTACCAGCGAAGATGGCGCATTTGGTCCATGCAGATAAACCAATTTTTACCCTGAGTCCAGATGTAAGTGAAGTAAGGAGATTACTGGGTGTAGAATATAGCTGGCAATGCAGAGCAGATGATAGTGAGCAGATTACTCACATTATTTCTAACTTATATAATCAATGGAAAGAGATTGGTCATAATATGTCATTAAACAGACAGGATCTCCAAAATTATTTTTCAACATTTCACTTGGATGAAAAAATTCAATTTCTAAGAAATGAAGTCTGATTTTTTTAAAAATATTACACTTATTATTACAACTTATAATAGAAAAGTTGCTTTATGCGAAACATTGAATAAACTTAAGGGCATAATACCCTTTAAACAAATTATAATCTGTAATGATGCTTCAACAGATTTATCCTATTATGGATTGTATAAGCACTTTTCTGAAATCCGATGGATTACAAACACTTCAAATGAGGGGTTGATTTCAAGTAGGAATCGGTTGATGAATCTAGTAAAAACTGAATATATTATATCATTAGATGATGATGCTCATTTTTTAACTCCAGAAGCTTTGTTAAATGCGATAAATTTTATGGAAGAAAATGATGATTGCGGGGTTCTGGCATTTAGATTATTTTGGGGTCTAAATAAACCTAAAACCACTATATCTAGATTCAAAGTAAAAAGAGTGCGCAATTATGTAGGCTGTGGTCATTTATATAGAACTGAAGTCTGGAAGAATGTTGTAGTCCAATATCCTGATTGGTATCAATTTTATGGCGAGGAGGACTATGCTTCATTAAAATTATTTAAAGCTGGATGGCATATTTATTACTTTCCGCAAGTTCTTATTCATCATAGGGTGTCGTTGAAAAAACGTAAACGACAAAAAGAATCTCAAAGCAGAACTAGACGTTCACTACACGCAGCGTGGAGTAATTATTTGATATTCTATCCTAGAACTATTGCTTACCAGCGTATTTTATATTCTTTGAAAGAACAAATTCGCTTAAAGTTATTAAAAGGAGATTTGAAACTCATCAAGTATTTGAGCTTGGCAATTTTAGATCTGATTCAATTTACTCCTAAAAGGCAAAGGCTAAATTTTAGATTAGATAATGATCAACTTAGAAATTATTTAAATTTACCTCAAGCCCCAATTTACTGGAAACCCAAAAAGGTTAAAAGCATTGATAGATAAAAATAGTATAGTTCTGCTAACAACAGTTTCTAATTTTGATCTTTACAATAAGACCAAATACTCCCATCCAAAAGGAATAAAAAAAGTTGTGATTGATGGTCAAGACGGCATGTATGGTATTGAAAGTTTGTACTATTCATTTAAAAAGTTAAGGAATAGAAATATAAAATGGTTGATTCTCGCAGATGAAGATGTTATATTTTTAGATAATTTGGCAATTTTTGATATAATAGAAAAGCTTCAAGACACTGGAGCTATTGCTGCGGGAGTTAGGGATGGAGGAACAATACCAAATAGAATTCATAACCCTTACGTTCCTAATATGTTTTTTTGTGTGCTTAATTTTGAGAAAATCGTACAGGTATATAATAAAAAAGAAATTAAAAAAAATGAATTTATTAGTAAGGATGAGTTTATTGAAGATTTATCAGGATTAAAGGAACCTTTCAAAACTGAAAGTTTATTTGAACCCTATTATAAATTTTTTCTTTGGTTAAAACGGAAAGGTGAACACTATTTGTTTTTGAACGCAGAACTGTATGATTCTAAAAATGATGAATTAACCACGCTTGTCAAATCATTAAATGGAAAGCCGATGCTTATTCATACCTGGTTTGCCCGATCGTATGGCTGGAATAAATATCAAACAAAGCGCATAGATAGCTTACTTCAAATATTCAATTCTAAAATTGTACCGGAGGAAAGTGAATCAGTTTCAATTATTAAAGATCCCTACTTTAAATATCAGAATAAAATCAAGAAATTTTTTTTAAAGCTAAAAATGAAATCATTTATAAAGTAATGGCTCATAATTTAGTGTCAATCATTATCCCCGTGTTTAACCGCGCTTCCTTTTTGGAGGCCACGCTTAACTCAGTAAAAGCCCAGAATTATCAAAACTGGGAATGTATAGTTGTTGATGATCACAGCACGGACGATTCCTGGAAAATTTTGAATACCTATCAACATGAAGATTCCCGATTTAAAGTCTTCAAAAGACCAGATGCCAGACCCAAAGGCGCAAATGCTTGTCGTAATTTTGGTTTTGAACAAGCCAGCGGTATGTATGTAAATTGGTTCGATTCAGACGATCTGATGAAACCTACATTTCTTCAAAGTAAAATTGACAAACACGCAGGAGGTAATTTTGATCTTGTTTTGTCTAAAACAATTATTTCTACTTTGGGGTCAAATGAATATGTAAATGAGCATCGTACAAAGTTGAGTTCAAATTTACTTGAGGATTTCCTGACTCGGAAAATTACTTGGTACCTTCCAGATCCCATGTTTAAGAAATCCTTTTTGATAGGTCATATATTATTTGATGAGAATCTTCTTGGGGGGCAGGATCGTGATTTTTTTCAACGTGTATTATTGAACAATCCAGAAATGCTAGTCATTAATGACTATTTAACTACATACTTAAAGCACAATGACAGTATTTCAGAGAAAATATATAATCAGGGCAATTTTAAAATTACACAATCCAGAGTTCGCTCTCTGGTTTCTTTCATTAAACAGTTGGAATCAGAAGGCAGGTTGCCTCCTTCGCTCAAGAGATTTTATACCACTGAATTACGAAAAATGATACCGATGGTTCATAAGGATTCAAAAACAACAAAATCCATTTTGAAAGTACTGTTGAAATTAGGTTCTCTAAATTTTGAGACACTTAAAAACTGGAGTAAAGTGAGTTTGGGGCTTTCCACTATGATGATTACCGGTAAAGGTCAAAAGCTTTTTAAATGAAAAATTACCTTGTATTAATTCCAGCACGTGCTGGTTCGCAAAGACTTCCGGGAAAAAATATGCGGCAATTAGGAGATAATCCGCTTGTGGGACACAGCATTGCATACGCTTTGAAAAATGATTTGAGCGATATAGTAGTCACTTCGAACGACGCTGCTGTTTTAGATTTTGCCACTCAAAATGAAGTTCAGATTATTGAAAGGCCCGATACATTAGCCGGTCACGAAGAACTGGTAGTCACAGCTATAAAACACGCATTAAGCCAACTCCAGAAGAAATACGATGTTGTTATTTTGTTACAGCCTACAAGCCCATTAAGACCGAAAGGTCTTCTTAAAGAAGCTATCGCGATTTTTGAACGGGAGGATTGTGATAGTCTAATGACCGTTTCCCGAAATGAGCATAAACTGGGAACTATTATAAATAATCGGTTTACACCATACAATTATAAAATGGGGCAGCGCAGTCAGGATTTAGAACCTTTATACTATGAGAACGGTTTACTTTATATTTTTAAAACCGAATTGGTTAAACAAAGTATACTCTTAGGTGAAAACAACTTCCCTTTAGTGGTTGATCATCCCTTTGCTGAAATAGATATTGATACCGAAGCCGATTTTAAAAAGGCTGAGTTATATCTTAATTTTTATAAAGATAATTACTAATTCTAAAAGTATACAATTCCTTGAACCCATACATAGAAATAGGACATCGTAAAATAGGACTCGATTACCCGCCGCTGGTGATTGCAGAAATTGGTATTAATCACGAAGGTTCGCTTGCTGT
>TARA_R110002012_G_scaffold66889_1_pt1 | contig 18521 bp, 27 predicted proteins | sample TARA_R110002012 | Tara Oceans TARA_R110002012 (sample SAMEA4396515) | marine metagenome | biome: Westerlies Biome; feature: [DCM] deep chlorophyll maximum layer (ENVO:01000326); material: water (ENVO:00002006), including particulate matter (ENVO:01000060) such as... | depth 40 m
GCTAATGACCTACCATTCTAAAATAAAAACTCCTGAATATTATAATGGTAAAAATGAATATACAGCTCGTGAGGTTGTAGAGAACTTTGACCTTAACTATAATTTAGGAACTGCTTGTACCTATATACTAAGAGCATATAGAAAACACAAAACACCTAACGAATGTTTAGAGAAAGCAATAGATCACTTAAAATTTGAATTAGAAAAACTACAGAAAGAATAATGTTAATAAACTTTGGAGACGAGCTAGATAAGGTAGATAAGATACGAAAAGGAATACTCAAAGAAGCTCCAAAGTTAGGAATAGATGACATAGACAATGTTATTCGATTCAAAAGAAATGTTACTTGTTTCGCTGGACACGCAAATGTAGGTAAGACCTCAATCATAATTTATTTTATGTTACTCTTTGCAATGAAGCATAAGGTAAAGTTCCTGGTGTTTAGTTCTGAGAATGAGCCTTACTCTCTTATAAGAAAGCTCATAGAGTTCAAAGCAGCTAAGCCGATTAATAAAATATCTGAAGAAGAATTAGACAAACATTCAGAGTTTGTTTATGAGCATTTTAAATTTATTGACTGCGAAAAGAACTATGATTATTTAGATTTACTATCTTTATGTGAGGTTGTGTACCCACAATACAAATTTGACTGCTTGATTATTGATCCAATCAACAGTTTAAAAAAGAATAAAGGTATGATGAAACACAGTAATGCTTATGAATATTTATACGAGTGTATGACTGACTTTAGAATCTTTGTAAAGAAATATGATGTAGGTCTATGGTTAATTATGCACTCGGTTACTGAGGCTTTTAGAAAAAGATACCCAGCTAATCACGAGTTCTCTGGCCATCCTTTACCTCTTGCAATGTCTGATGTTGAGGGTGGGAATGTTTTTGGAAACAGAACAGATGACTTTTATTCTATACACAGACTGACACAACACGATAGCAGATGGATATATACAGAGCTGCATTGTAAGAAAATAAAAGATCACGACACAGGTACAAAACCTACAGGATTCGATTCACCATTATTATTACAAAGCATACCTAATAATGTAGGGTACAAGATCGGAGAACAAAGCGCAATTAATAAATCAGTAATAGAACAGCTTAACTTCCCATTTTGAAAACTCAAGTAGAAAAGGCATACGATAGACATACAAAGTGGTTAGACATCACTAGGTCTTTCGGAGGTCTTAGAGAAACTGAGGTACAAGATATTGTTCAAGAATTATATGTCCTATTAATACGAAACACAAAAAAGGGTGTGGATTTTAGCTATGGTGAGGACATAAACTATTACTATTGTTTTAGAATACTTAGAGGTTTGTATGTTGATCTGATGCGAAAGAAACTTAAATATACTTTTACAGACCTTGAGGGCATACAAATATCTGATACCAATGAGGTAAACTATGTTGAGGCATACGAGAAAATACAAGTAGCTCTAAAACAAATATTTTGGTACGATAGAACAGTATATGAAATAATAGAGCGTCAAGGAATAAGCATAAGTGAATTATCAAGAAAGACAGACATATCATACTACAGCTTATACAATACATACACAAAAGTAAAATCAAAACTAAAAGAACTTATATGATACATTCGTTTTTAAGCAGATTAGGAATTGAAGTTTGGAAAGATATACCAGAGTTTAAAAATTATCAAGTCAGTAATTTAGGCAGAGTAAAAAACATAAATTATCGAGGAACCAATAAAACAAAATATTTACAATCTAATTCTAACAGAAAAAGAGTACGTCTTTATCAAAATAAGTTTCAAAAACAAACCTCAATAGCAGTTTGGATGGCTATTACTTTTCTAAATTTTAAACCTAATCGCTACACAAAAGTCGTAGACCATATAGATAACAATCCAACAAATGATTGTTTATATAATTTACAAATATTAAGTCATAGAGAAAACTTATCCAAAGATAGCAAAAACAAAGTTGGATATACAGGAGTTTATCAAAATGGAAAAAAATATGAGGCACAAATTTTTATTAATAAAAAAAGAATATATTTAGGAATTTTTAAAACTCCTCAAGAAGCAGCTCAAGCCTATCAAAAAGAATTAAAAAAATTATGAAACTAGGAGACAAATTAGAAACAATAATAAAAATCGTAACTTTTGGTCAAGGTAAAGCAATAGCAACTTGGATAGCAAATAAACTTGGCTATGAGGACTGTGGATGTGATGACAGAAGAGAATACTTAAACAACATAACTAGAAATGGCAGACAAGAAATGGATTAAACTAAATAAGAAAGAGTACGACTCTTGGACAGAATTTAAGTCTGTAAAAAGCAGCACTATTAATAAAGAGGAACAAGAGCTTATAGCATCTTTACACAGTAAGTACCATCAACACTCATACTATATTCCTTGCTCTTGCACACCAAGACATTGGAATCAATGGATAAACGATATTAATACTATTTACGATAATGGGTCTAGAGACTATAAATAAGTTTGAAAGAACTGTAGTAAGTTTTCTTAATGAGTTTGAGGATTGGAATCTTGAATGGAGTAAGGGAAAGTACGAACACTACGACGCAATAGGCAAAACACCAAAAGGCCATAAGTGCGTAATGGAAATGAAGTTCAGAAATAAATACTACAAAGACAAACTACTAGAAAAATATAAGTACGATAAGCTAATGGGAATGGATAGTGAGATCGTTAAGCTGTACTTTGTATCTGACCCTAAAGGTACATATCTATATTGGATTAACTATCTAGAGATGCCACCAATAAAAGAATTATACTGTCCAGATACTACACTATGGACAAAAAAGAAGCTACTTAAAAAGGTCTATCTACTCACAGAGGATATGGCAAGTATCGTGCATAAGGTATAGTTATTGCATATTGTTAATTATTTTCACTATATTGTAGAACTAAAAAATAAAACAATGGCAAAAAACAATCACAATGCAATAGAAAATCAAGTAATGGACTATTGCAGAAAAAAAATTCAAAAAGAACAAGAAGTCATAAACTATGTAGAAAAACATAAATCAATATTAACACAGCTTGGATATGAAATCAAGAAAAAATAAATATCTAGAATATCTAAATGATAATTATTTTTATGAAATAGGATATACAAGAAAAGAGAGTAATATAAAATATATAGAAATGAAGGAACAAAGACAGTATCGAAGTAATCAAGGTAGAAACCCTAAGAAAGATGAGGTAACATATCAGACCTTAAAGTTAGCACTTATAATATTCTTTATGTGCTTATGTTTCTTTTTGATGTTAGAACAATGGACATAAAAGCAAAGCAAAAGTTTGAAGCACACTTTAATTATTTAGGTGAGGCTATGACATCTGCATTTGAAAAAGCAAATGATACAAGAAAGAAAGAGATAGGCAATTATATAAAATGTCTTAATGAGATGTATGAATACACAAACGATATAGAAACAAAACTAATAAAACAAGATTATGAAAACGATACAACTTTTAGACGGAAACGAGTACAACAAGCAAGACTTGTTAAAAAAAATGGTAGATGATGATTTTTATTATGGAGAGTTATCACAGCTAGTCCTAAGTAGTTCATCTTTAAAATTACTCTTATCAAGTCCAAAAACATATAAGTTTGTAACAAAGTATGGCAGTAAAGAAACACAGCCATTAAGAGATGGTAGGCTTATACATATGTCAATACTTGAGCCTGATAAATTCCAAGAACAGCTCTTTGTAAATGTATCTAGTAAAAATTCAAAAGCATATAGAGAAGCCAAAGATAAATACGGATTAGTATACACAAGATCAGAAAGAGAAAATGCAGAAAGAATAGCTGATGCTTTTTTAAAGAATGAACAAGCTCTGAAATATATAACAGACTGTGAGTTTGAGGTATCTGCAATAGATACGATACACGGATATCCATTTAGAGGTAAAGCAGATGTACTAAGTAAAAAAGGTATTATAGATATAAAGACAACAACAGACATAAAGGGTTTCCCTTATTCAGCAAAGAAATATTCTTATGATGTACAATGTTATTTATACTGTCATCTATACAACAGGTCTTATGAAGATTTCACATTCCTGGTTATAGACAAAGGTAGTTTAGATATAGGTGTTTGGGAATGTAGTGAAGAGTTTTACTTAGAGGGTAAAAGAAAAACATTAGAGGCCATAGATGTATTTGAGAAGTTTTTTATACAAGGCCACGACTTAGATAATTATATATTACAAGGAATACTTTAACATTAAAATAAATTTAAAAACAAAATAATATGAAAACAATAAATATAAAAACAGGATTATTTAATCCTTCTTATTCAATTGACAAATTAAAAATGTCATCATTAAATAGAGATATGCACGAAACACACACTAACAATTTTAGCTCAAAACTTATTGAGTATGGGTGGATGATGCCAATAGTAATATCAAAATCAGGCGATGTTCTAGAGGGTCATCATAGAATAGAGTGTGCAAAATTGTTAAAACAAAAAACCATACCAGCATATATTGTAAACTGGGTAAACACAAAAGAAGCTAAGGAACATCTTGACTGTATTATTAGTTTAAACAATGGCAATAAGGCTTGGAGTATGTTTGACTATTTAAAAGCATTTGCAAAACACAACAAAGACTATAAGATAGTTTATGATGCTTACACAAGTAATTCTAATAATGTTTCAGTAGGTAATGTTATTAATATATTTTTCAAGCAGCACAATAAACAATTTAAAAAAGGCACGGCTAAGATAGAAGATTTTAATTTTAGTAAATACTTATTACACAATCTTTCAGATCTATATGAAAAATATGGCAAGAAAAAGGTAACTGCATATTGTGTAAGAGAATTTATAAATGTTGCATTCAACAAAGCCAATAAAGATAGAGGTGCTGTTAAATATCTTTTAAAACAATATGAAAAGATGGCAAAGACAGGACATTTAGCAGTCAGCTCGATTGTAGACTTTCGCCCTTTATTAGAGGTATATTTAAATGATTATAGGTCATTATCAAAATGATAAACATTTATAATCAAGACTGTATGGAGGCAATGAAAGAAATGTCAGATAATCAATTTGACTTGGCTATTGTTGATCCTCCTTATGGTTTAGAAAGATATAAAAGAAAAGATGGTGGTAATTCAAAAGTTTTTACATTTGGTGATGTAGATAAAAATTGGAACAATGAGAAACCAAAGCAAGAATATTTTGATGAGTTATTTAGGGTGTCAAAGAATCAAATAATATGGGGTGCAAACAATTTTGAGTTACCACCGAGTGAATACTTTTTATGTTGGAATAAAGAACAACCACTACCAAATTTTGCTACTCTTGAATATGCTTGGGTAAGTATGGGATTAAAAAAACCTGCAAAACTATTTACTTATAATATTTTTAAGGTGCAAAAAGAACACAAGCAAAGTGGAGGTAAAATACATCCTACACAAAAACCAGTCAAACTATACGAGTGGCTGTTAATGAATTATGCAAAAGAGGGTGATAAAATACTTGATACACATTTGGGTAGTGGCTCTATTGCAATAGCTTGTCACAATCTTGGATATGATTTAACAGGGTACGAAATTGACAAAGAATACTTTGAAGCTGCACAGAAACGAATTAATATACATAAACAACAAAAAAGATTATTTATATGAATAAAGCAATAAAGATAGCAAACAGAATCAAGAAGATAACAAAGCTAGATGTATTTGAAAACACAAGAAAGATAGAAACAGTCGAGGTACGATCTTTACTAGCTTGGGTACTATACAAATATGAAAAGATGAAACTGCAACAAATAGCAGAGTTCTTTGAATCACAAGGAAAGACATCAAGTCATTCATCTGTTCTACACGCAGTAAATACTTTTGAAACGAATGTACAATACAATACAAAGATAGGTAAGTGGCTAACACAGCTTACAAAATCAAACAAAGGTGTGAACAATAAATCTAAAAGAGAGTTTGTAAAATTAAAAGCTAATCATCTTAACAACGAAAACATAGATAAAATAGTAAAGATTATAGATGAGATAGAACAAAAAGAAATACAGGCTAACTAAAATTTGATTTATTTTTCGATATATAGATATACAAAAGATTGATTAATCAATGTTTTTTCAATTATGGATAAAAGAATAAATAATGGAGGCAAAAGAATAGGTGCAGGTAGAAAACCTAAACAAATAGAAAAAGACCTTATAGAAAAACTTGATTTAATAATAGACAATGAACAGGTTATAGAGAAACTAAAAGTATTAATTGATAAAGGAGATATAAGAGCTTTAAATTTATATATGGGCTACAGGTATGGCAAACCAAAAGAAACTAAAGACATTCATATCAACGATGACCAACCAATATTCATTGACTAATGTTTACTAAGACTACAGCTCTTACAAAACTCAGATCATTAAATCAAAGAACTAGAATTATAAGGGGGGGGAGTTCTGCAGGTAAAACTATCGCAGTCCTTTTAATACTTATAGACTATGCTTGTAGAAACCCACACAAAGAAATCAGTGTAGTAGCGGAATCAATACCTCATTTAAGAAGAGGCGCTTTAAAAGACTTTCTAAACATAATGAAGGCCTTGAATAGGTACGATGAAAGAAAGTTCAATAGAAGTATCTTAAAATACGAATTCAGCACCTATAGCTATATAGAATTCTTTAGCACAGATCAACCTGACAAATTAAGAGGCGCAAGGAGAACAGACTTATTTATTAATGAGTGTAACAATATTAACTTTGAAGCATATCAGCAACTAGCTGTAAGAACATCAGGTAATATATGGCTTGACTATAATCCAACTAATTTGTTTTGGGTAGATAAAGAATTGATAGGCCAAGAAGATACAGACTTTTTAACACTTACATACAAAGACAATAACAGCTTACCGAAATCTATAGTAAAAGAAATAGAGAAAGCTAAAGTAAAAGCTAAGACATCTACATATTGGGCTAACTGGTGGAAAGTATATGGACTTGGAGAGATAGGTAGTTTAGAGGGTGCTTGTATTCCTGATTGGAAGTCTATTGATAAGATACCTGATGATGCTAGGCTTTTATGTGCAGGTCTTGACTTTGGTTATTCTGTTGATCCTACAACCTACATAAGGTTATACAAATGGAACAATGCTTATATATTTGATGAGCTACTTTATAGAAAAGGAATGCTCAATAGAGACATAAGTAATTTCTTAACAGAGAATAGAGTTTTAGAACATATATACGCAGATAGTGCAGAGCCTAAGTCAATACAAGAGCTGAGAAACTATGGCCATAGAATATTTCCTGTAACTAAAGGTAGAGACTCTGTTATATATGGAATCAACCTTATAAATCAAAACGAAGTTTATGTAACATCTAGGTCTAAGAATCTTATAAAAGAATTACAAGGATATGTATGGGATAAAGACAAAGAGGGAAACAACATACAGAAACCATCAGGTCAGATACATCCTGACTGCATTGATGCTGCTAGATACTCATTAATGATGGCCTTACAAAACCCAAACAAGGGTAAATATGCAATAAGATAACAGAGGTAGATAAAATATTTATTAAAAAATGTTAATTATTCCAAAATAAAGTTGTAGATTCGTATGTATAATTAAAACAGAAGCAAGTGTCATTTGCTCGGTGCGAAAACACTAAAAAATAAAAAAGAAAAAGGGGGAAGGATGCACCCAACCCCCTTTAATTAAAAACAAAACATTATGAAAATAACAGAAAAACAAATACAGCAAAAAATTAAACAACTAGGTTTATCAAGAGAGGAAGCAATCCAATCTATAAAGGCAGGCGCAAAGTTAAAACAAAGATTACAAAATAGATTTTAAAAACAAAACAATGAAAGATTTAAAATTTTTTATCAAAGCATTAATACTATCCACTTTCTTTTGGTTAGGAGTATGGTTACAGTTAATGTATTTATAGTATACACTCGGACTATTAGTTGTTATATTTTTGGTTAATTTTTTTCGTGGTAACCGAGTGATAGGAGGTCTCAAAAGGGCCTCCTTTTTTTTTGTCAAAAATCCACTTTAGATTTCGATATATATATATGAGAGTTAAAATAAGTGTACCTAATGATTTGTCAGAAATCAAACTAAGTCAATATCAAAAGTTCGTAGAGTTACAAAAAGACAATACTGATGAAAACTATTTAGCTAGTAAAATGATAGAGATATTTTGTGGAATAGAACTTAAAGAGGCTTACAAAATGAAAGCTAAAGATGTTCATAGAATCACATCAATACTTGCAGATATGTTTGAACAGAAGCCAGTGCTTATAAATAGATTTACAATGAATGGTGTAGAGTATGGCTTTATACCAAACTTAGACGATATGACTTTGGGTGAGTATGTTGATCTTGATACTTATTTAGGAAACTGGGAACAAACGGAAAAGGCTATGGCTGTTTTATATAGGCCAATAAAAAAGACATACAAGGGTAAATATCAAATAGAAGATTACACAGCTAAAGGTCAGGAGGTATATAAAGATATGCCAATGAGTATTGTGTTTGGGTCTATGTTTTTTTTTTATCGTTTAGGAATAGACTTGTCGAAGATTATGACAGTTTATTTGGAACAGAACAGGGAGATACATACACAGCTCTCGCACAATTTGGACAAAAATGGGGATGGTATCAATCAATTTATGCACTCTCTCAAGGGGATATTAGAAGACTTGAGTATATCACTGAATTGAATGTACACAAATGTTTAACTATGCTAACATTTATGAAAGAAAAAAGCGACATAGAATCAAAACAATTAAAAAGTAAAATGAGATGAGCAATCAAGGTATAAGAGGTTTTTACCAAGTAACAGAAACAATTAAAGCTAATCTATTAAATGATAGTAATGTGAACTCTGTAACAACTGGTGATATAACACAAATAGATTTAAACAAACAAACAATATTTCCTTTAGCACATATTATAGTAAATAGTGTAACAGCTCAAGAACAAACATTATCCTTTAACATAACTATTATGGCTATGGATATTGTAAATGAATACAAAGATGCAGAGACAGATATATTTGTAGGTAGTGATAATGAACAAGATATACTCAACACTCAATTATCAGTATTAAACAGAATTATACTTCTGCTTAGAGGAGGCTCATTATATACAACAAAATATCAATTAGAGGGCGATCCTAGTTGTGAGCCTTTTTATGAAAGGTTTGAAAACAGATTAGCTGGATGGGCAGCAACAATGGATATACTAATAGATAATGATATAAGTAGTTGTTAATGGAATTTCAAGATACAAGAGACATATTAAACAATTTTGCAAAGTATGTGATACAGCAATCAAGAAGCAACTTAACAAAGAAAAAGAAAAATGTTTCTAAGGCCTTATATAATTCTTTAGACTATAAGATACTATCAGATAATTCAGGTTTTATATTACAATTCCTAATGGATGAATATGGAGCTTATCAAGATCAAGGTGTTTCAGGTACAAAGAAAAAATATAACACACCTTTCAAATATACAAACAAAAGGCCACCTGCTAAAGCATTTGATAAGTGGACTGTCAGAAAAGGAATAGCACCAAGACAAAATGGAGGTAGGTTTGCAAACAGAAAAGGATTAAACTTTGCAATAGCTAAGACAATATTTGAACAAGGTATTAGACCTAGTTTATTTTTTACAAAACCTTTTGAAGCAAGATTTAAAACACTACCTAAAGAACTAATAGCAGCATTTGTAAACGATGCAGAAAAAACAATAGAAGATGGCAATATTTAAAGTAAACATAAACTCACCGGTATATATAAAAGTAGCAAACACTAACCTAGCTGACTGCAATCTTAATATATCAATATTTAGTGGTACATATCAAGCAAGTCCTGATATAACATATCAGTTAAGAAAGAATGAAGTATCTAATAATAACTTTGTAATATTTGAGATAGGTGAGCTTATAAAAGATTATATAAACTACAGCTTTAGCGGTACGTTTGGAAACAATGGCCTTAATGTTTGGGTCAAGACAGTTGCAACACCAAGAAACTCATCAGGCACAGCCTTAGATGCAATTACAACTAATATGTTAGCTTTTGATGGTGTGGGTTATTTTGAAGATGGGTTTACTACAGAAACACAAACTAATAGTGCAACAACATTATCACTTAGTGCTTTCAAGGGTAGTACAACTAAGCTGATGTCTAATGACACTATATTTAGAGAAAGTCAAGAGATACTAAAGATTCCTGTATTAGCTAACCTAAGTATAAATTCAGGATCAGATACTTTGACTGGTGCAACTACTGTAAACTTTAAAAGCGGTAGTTCAACAGTATCTAGCGTGACAGTAGGTACAGCAATAGATACTACAAACACAGCAATAGAATATGCAACAAGTACAACAGCTACATTAACAAGTGTAGATATAGTAACAGGTGGAAGTACAGAAACAATAAAAGTAGAAGAACAACATTGTGAGAAGTTTACAAACTTACCTGTAACATTTGTTAATAGGTTTGGAGCCTTGCAAAGAGTAAACTTTTTCTTAAAGTCAGTAGAAAGTATAGACATAGAAAGAGAAGAGTATAAGGCCAATACACTTACAACAGGTGCGACATATTCTGTAAACAATCACCAATACAAGACAAGGAACATAATGGGAAGAGAAAAGATTGTAGTAAACACAGGATATGTAAACGATAGTTATAATCAGGTCATAGAAGAATTACTAATGTCTCCTAGATGTTGGATATTCAAAGACAATCAACAACTACCTATTATACCACAAAACAAACAAGTTACTTTTAAAACTAGCTTGAATGATAGATTATCAAACTATACACTTGAATTTAAATTTGCATACGATAAACTAAACACTATAAGATAATGAATCAAGTAGGCCTTGCAATACCGAGTATTCTTTTAGATAGTCCTGACCCAAATCCGGATATTTGGAATTTGACAGAAACTCTTTGGGAGAATACATTTAGAAAATGGAACGAGATAAATCTTATAACTGATATAAACTTTCAGCATTTAGATTTATTTGAAGATGAGCAAATCACGCTTACACAAACGATACAAGATATAAGAGATATAGAAAAAATATTTACAGACTTTACAAAGACATTTAATTTACCTGCCACAAGCGTAAACAATAAACTATTCAAACATTATTATAGAAGAGACTTAATATCCGATGCAATACCTAATGGTATATTTGATGCTAACTCAAAACTAGATGCAATACTAGAATTAAACTATAAGCCTTTTAAGGCAGGGTATATTGTTATGAATGGTGTCAAACTTAAAAACAATGTACCTGAAAGTTATAACATCACTTTTTATGGTCAGACGATACAGCTTAAAGATCGTGTAAAAGACAGAAAGCTAAGTAGTTTAGATTTTTCACAATTTAATCACGATTATAATGCAGTGAAGGTAAAACTAGGATTGCAAAGTTTTGTTAATGTATTGAATGGCCAATCAGTATCAGTGCCTCATATTATATATCCTTTAATATCACATACACAAAGATTTATATATGATAGTGGAGCTGGAGGAGTTTTAACAAGTCAAGCTAGAAGTGATACGACAAGAAACTTATATTACAGTGGAAGTCAAGCTGATAGTGGTGGCTCAGGAGTAAATCAAAGATTAGGAACAACTAAAGGTTTTCAGTTTACTGATTTAAAACCTGCATTAAGAATTATAGATATTATTAAAGTAATAGAACAAGATGCGGAAATAGATGTAAACTTTACTGATGACTTTTTTAAAACAACAGGATTCTTTTCTAATATATATATGTGGCTACATAGAAACAAAGGAGAGATAGGAGTAACACCTACAAATGAAACAAATACTAATTTAATAGTAGTAGATAAGATACAAAGTTTTACAGGTGATGTTACACAATTCTTTGACAATAGTACAACACAAAATCCTCCTGATAGTTTTACAGGCTTTGCACCTGTATTTGATGGGGGTATATTTAGATTTCAAACAGGTATATTAAATAATGGCCAAGACATTGAAAAGATGAAAGTCAAATGGACTGTAACACCATCTGTCAATACAAAACAGTTTACAGTTAGATTAAGGAAAGCAGGTACAAATGAAGTTATATCTGAATTAGACCACACATCAGGCACTACAAATACAATATTAGAATTTGAGTTTGTAACAGATTTATTTAATACAGTTGATGGACATAATGTAGAGTTTGTTATAGAGACAACAGAAACAAGTTTGAATATGACCTATGAAATGTCTTTTACTAAAACACTTACAAGATTAGGTGTGTTTGAAAATGCTAGAACTGTAGCTGCCGGTACAATAAGTCCAAGCTCAGTAGTAGATACAATTTATATTGCAGACCAGATACCTGATATGAAAATATTAAATTTCTTAACAGGTCTTTTCAAAACATTTAACCTTACAGCTTTTATAGATGATGATGTATCAAGTAGTACATTTAGTCAAATAAAAGTACAAACGCTAGATAGTTTTTATGCAAGTGGTACAACAAGAGATATAACAGAGTTTGTAAACACAGAAGAGGGAGAGTCAAACTTTAGTGTACCTTTTAATGATATTAGTTTTAGTTTTGAAGAGCCTAAGTCATTCAGTGCATTTTACTACAATAAATTAAACACAAGAGAATATGGGTCTGTAAAAGCTAGTACAGCAACAGGTAGTGGTCGAGACCCTAGATTAAATAGAGGTCAAGACTATGTTGTTAAAACACCTTACGAAAAGATGTTGTTTGAAAAACTGAAAAATGTAAATGGTGGAAACACAAATATAGGTTTTGGATATTTTGTAGATGACAATCAAAGTCCTACAATAGGGAAGCCTTTGTTATTTATAAAGAAAAACACAAGTGTAAGCAGCACACCTATACAGATGTTTGATGGCGATGGTACAGGAACACCTGCTAGTATAAGCACTATAAATAGAGGCACAAACTTTCAAGAGGGTACAGCTAGTGTATTTTTAGCAGTATCAGGTGAGCCTAGTCCTATAACATTTAGTTATTTAGATGGGAACAATGCACCTCAAACAGTTTCAGTAGCTAATGGCGCAAACACAACAATAAATCCTGTAGTTAAGAATAGTGTAATAATTACAAGTAATGTTGATGATCCTGGTAATGTAACAATAACATATACAGTATCGTCAGACAGTCAGACTTTAAATTTCTCAAGAGAGGTTAATCCTTTTGTTACAGGTCAGATAGATGACAATACATTATTTAAAACTTTCTATAGTGATTATATAAGTGATTTGTTTAGTTACAATAGGAGATTAGTAAAAGTAAAGGCCATATTACCGCAGAGCTTTTTACTTGAATACAAATTAAGTGATACTCTTATAATAAGCAATGAGGAGTTTATAATAAATAAAATCACTACAAACTTACAAACAGGAGAGAGTAGTTTAGAATTATTAAATAAAATAACAAGTGTATGATACAAAACATATTACAATTATTAGAGTTTGCAAATGGTGAAACTGAGAATATCAGAATAGCACAGGGTAAGTATGAGCTACCAAAAACTTTTAAAAGAACATTTGAACAAATTAAAAAAGAAATAAAATGGCAAAACAAATAGTAGTAGATTTTACAGTAAAAACTGGAGCTGCAACAAGAGAGGTATCTGATTTAAAAAAAGAGATACAAAATGTAAACAAAGAAGCAGTTAAAGGATCAAAAAAAACTGAGCAAGGCCTTAAAGGTATAGAAAAAGCAAGTGATAAAGCGTCAGGTGGTATTGGTAGAATTGGAACAGCTTTTAAAGCACTTGGCATTGGATTATTAATTGCTGCATTTGCAAAATTTACAGAGGTTTTAAATTCAAATCAGAGAGTAGCAGATTTTTTTGCTACTACATTTGAAACTGTGAGAATAGTTTTTAACGATTTTATAAATTTAATATTAGATAATGTTGGTGGTGTAGCTGATTCATTTAAACAAATATTTTCTGTTGATGGTATAGTGAATTTTGGTAAATCACTTTTTGACAATGTAATTGAAAGATTTAGGTCAATGTTAGATGCAATAGGTTTTGTTGGAACTGCAATTAAAAAAGTATTTGAGGGAGATTTTAAAGGTGCAGCAGAAAGTGCTAAAAATGCTGGTAAAGAATTATTTGATGTCATAACAGGTGTAGATGATAGTTTTGATAAAACAATAGAAACAGTTACTAAAGTTGCAGAAGCGACAACTAAATATGCAAATGAAACAGTAAAGACAGCAACAGCTAATGTAAAACTTACCAACTCAGCACAATTATTAAATGCAGAGAATCAAGGCCTTATTGAAAAATACGATGTACAAGCAGAACAGCAAAGACAGTTAAGAGATGATACCTCTTTAAGCATAGAAAAAAGAATAGCTGCTAATAAAAGACTTGGAGAAATATTAGATGAGCAATCTGAAGTAATGCAAAAAAATGCACAAGTAGCAGTTGATGCCGCTAGGGCAGCTTTAAAAGGTAATGAAGATAATATCGAATTACAAACTGCATTACAAGAAGCTCTTAACGAACAAGCAGCAATACAAGCAAGAGTTACAGGCCAAAGAAGTGAACAGCTTACAAATGAAAATGCTTTATTAGATGAACAAAAAGAACTAAACAAAGAATTAGCTTTAATAGGAAAAACAGAAAGAGAAATAGAACTTATAGAATTAGAACAAGCTCTTGCAGAGAAAAAAGCCTTAATACAAAAAGAAGTTACTAATGAAGAAGAAAAAAATAAATTACTATTAGCTGCACAAGATGATTTTAATAAAAAGAAAGAGGCACTTGAAAAAGAAAGTGGAGAAGAAGAAGTAAAAATAACAGAACTTACACAAGAAGCTAAACTTGCTATAATATCAGGAGCATTAGGTGGACTTTCACAATTAGCAGGTGAAAATAGTAAATTTGGTAAAGGTGTTGCAGTTGCACAGGCTGTCATTGATACTTTTGCAGGAGCAAACAAAGCATTAGCACAAGGAGGTATATTTGGTGCTGTTGCAGCAGCAGGAATAATAGCATCAGGACTTGCTAATGTTAGAACTATTTTATCAACAAAGACACCTGACGCACCTAGTGGCACAGGAGCAGGTGGTGGACGATCTTTTAGTTCAGGAGGTGCAGTGCCACAAGCGCCATCGTTTAATATAGTGGGTGCTGATACACAAAATCAATTAGCACAGACTTTAGCAGAACAAACACAAAAACCTGTAAAAGCATTTGTAGTGTCAGGAGATGTAACAACAGCACAAAGTTTAGACAGAAACATTATACAGGAAAGTTCATTAGGATAAACAAAATAATTAATTAAAAACGATATATTATTATGAAGATAGTTGAATTAATTTTAGACGACAACGAAGATTTAACTGGAATAGAAGCAATTAGTATAGTTGAGAATCCTGCAATAGAAGAGGATTTTATTACACTTAAAACAGATCAACAAATACAGTTAGCAGAGATTGACAAAGAAAGGAAAATTCTATTGGGAGCTTTACTTGTACCTAACAAACCTATATACAGAAAAAGTGGTGAAGATGAATATTATATATACTTCTCACGAGATACAGTAAGAAAGGCCTCCCAAATTTATTTACAGAAAGGAAACCAAAACAATTCTACACTAGAGCATAAACATACACTTAAAGGTTTATCACTTGTAGAATCTTGGATAGTAGAAGATACAAAGAAAGACAAGACAGCTTTATATGGTCTTGAATATCCTGTAGGTACTTGGGTAGGTGCAGTCAAAGTAAATAACGAACAAGTATGGCAAGAGTTCGTAAAGACTGGTAAAGTCAAAGGATTTAGTATAGAGGGTTATTTCGCTGACAAAGCAGAAAGACCAAAAGACCCTACGATTAAAGACTTAGCAAAAATAGAAGAAGAAGAGGCACAGGAATTATTATCACAAATAAAAGGTATAATTAGAAATGACAAAAGATACAAAGCTGGTAAAAGATTAATATTTGAAAGTTTTAGTGATTATCCTGATGCAGTAAAAAACAATGCTAAAAGAGGAATTGATTTAAATAAAAAAGTAAACAATAAATGCGCTACAGATGTCGGTAAGATTAGAGCGCAACAATTAGCACAGGGTAAACCTATAAGTGAACAGACTATTAGTAGAATGTATTCTTTCTTGTCAAGAGCTGAGGAATATTACAAACCTGATGACAAGGAGGCTTGTGGTACAATCTCATATTTACTATGGGGTGGTCTAGCAGCTAAGAGATATTCAGAAAGAAAACTTAAAGAGCTTGGTAAATTAGATTTGTATAGTGAAAAAGTAAATGATGACTTTGCAATTATAATGGATAGACTAGCTTATGCTGATAAAGAGATGGCCGAAAAGATAGCAAAGGATATAGGATGTGATGGAATACATACACACGACTTTGAAGATCAAACTTGGTATATGCCTTGTGAAAAACACGCACTAACAGAAGAAGAGTTTAAGAAATATGAATGTCCAAAAGGATATAAGAAAGATTATCAAAAACATAAGTGCGTGAAGATGGCAGAGATAGGCCCAAGAGGCGGTATCAAACCAAGCAAGAAAGCACCAAAATCAGGAACACCAAATCGTAATCCAAAAGGAGAGGGTACAGCTAAAGGAGATGCTTCAACAAGCAGGGGAGCAAAGGTCTCACAAAAAGATTTAGCATCATTACAAAAAAAGTCAGACGACTTTAACGAAAGGTATAAAAAGAAACTTGGATATGGTGTAACAGTAGGACAATTAAAAGCAGTATTTCAAAGAGGCTTAGGTGCATTTAATGTATCACATAGCCCTAGAATCAAATCTCCTACAGCTTGGGCGCAGGCACGAGTAAATGCTTATATGTATATGGTAAGAAATGGTAGGCCACAAAACCCTAAGTACACAGGAGACTTTGATCTGTTACCAAAAGGACATCCAAAAAGTAACAAGAAATGAAAAAAAAAGACTACATACCTAGCTATACAAGTCCAAAAGGAGGAAGAAGAGCTTGTTTATGTAAAGACGAATTGACTTACAAAATTGAGTGTTGTACTGGCGAATTACACGCACAAGGCATAGGTCAAATAACAAGAAGCAGTTAAAAATGCAAAATTAATTTAAAAAAGCGATATATAATTATGAAAGCTACAGAAATGATAAAACAAGTAAAAAATCTATTAGGTGTTGAGCTATCTGACATACAGTTAGCAGAACTCAAATTAGAAAACGGAACTGTTTTAGAAGCAGATGCTTTTGAATCAGGCAAAGAAGTCTTTATTAAAACTGAGGACGAAAATGTTGCTCTTCCAGTAGGAGAGTACGAACTAGAAGATTCTCGTGTTTTAGTTGTCGAAGAAGAGGGTATGATTAAAGAAATCAAAGCTCAAGAGGAAGATGAAAAAGAAGAAGACAAAGAAGATATGAGTTATGTAACTAGAGAAGAGTTCAGAAAAGAAATGGACGAACTTAAAGATATGGTAGAAAAAATGATGTCTCCAAAAGATAAAGAGGAAATGTCATCACAAATTCTAGAGGAAGTATCTTTAGCAGTTACAGAGGTTTTAAACAGTGATGCAGAAGAAAAAGAAATTCTAAAACAAGAATTATCGGAACCAGCAGCAGAGCCTTTAAAACATAATCCTGAGGAGAAGAAAAACAACTTTAAAGTTAAGTTTGCTCAAAACAGGACAAAATCTACTCTTGATAGAGTAATGGAAACTATAAGTAATAAATAAATAAATAAAAAATTATGGCAGTATTAACACACATAAGCGATGATGTAATGAGAATTTTCGATGACTATGAATTAGTTTCAGCATCGGCAACATTAAATCTATCAGATTCTGGAAAAGTATTTAAAATTTCTGGAACAGGTTATACAATAACCTTACCTGCACTTAGTGCTGGGTGGAAAGCAAAATTTATCGTATCAGGAGCATTTTCAACTGACTTCGTAGTACAATCACCAGCAGACAGTAGAGATACTATTAATGGTGGAGTTATTGTCAACGGAGCAATCGTTGAGGCTGATGCAGTAGATAGAGTAACATTTGAAGATGATGCAGAAAGTATCGGTGATTACATCGAAATACATTCTGACGGAACTAGCTATTTCTTAAGCGGAAATGGTAACGCAGCTTCATCAATTTCAGTTGGAGAATTATAATAATTAAATAAATAAAAAAGATATGGCTACTACAACAAGTATAACAACTACTTACGCAGGAGAGTTTGCAGGTGAATATATCGCAGCAGCTTTACTAAGTGGAGTTACGTTATCACAAGGCGGGGTTTCAATTAAACCCAATATTAAATTTAAAGAAGTTATCAAAAAACTTGCACTAGATAGTATCTTAAAAGATGCTTCTTGTGATTTTGATCCAACTTCAAATGTAACATTAACAGAAAGAATCTTACAACCTGAGGAGTTTCAAGTAAACTTACAGTTATGTAAAAAAGATTTCAGACAAGACTGGGACGCACAATCTATGGGCTTTAGCCAATATGATAACCTTCCTAAAAAATT
>TARA_R110002012_G_scaffold240838_2_pt1 | contig 18514 bp, 21 predicted proteins | sample TARA_R110002012 | Tara Oceans TARA_R110002012 (sample SAMEA4396515) | marine metagenome | biome: Westerlies Biome; feature: [DCM] deep chlorophyll maximum layer (ENVO:01000326); material: water (ENVO:00002006), including particulate matter (ENVO:01000060) such as... | depth 40 m
GATCCGTTGCCTTTGATCATGAAAAAGCTGATGTTGCGCACACCGTCCCGCTTCACCAAAGCATTAGAGGCATCGAGGGTGTAAACGCCATCGACAGTAAAGTTGTAACCATACAACTCAGGCTCCAGCGGGCCAATGGTGACTGCCCAAAGGCCGGTGTCGCCTTTTACCAATGGCTCGGTTTTGCCAAAGCCCATCCAGTCGCCAGAAAGCGTAATTTCGTTGGCTTTGGGTGCGTACACCCTGAAGGTGACTTTATTGTCGGCGTGGATTTCCGGTGACACCACCGGGTTGCGGCGAAACTGTGCCGACATTGTAGGAGCAAGGCCAAGGGAAAAGCCCAGCACAAGCAGAAAGCTCCAGGCTTTCCTGTTGCGTAATTGTTTCTTCATTGGTATGTAGTTTAAGTATCGGGACTGTAGTCTATGCATAAATGTAGTGGTTTCATTGTGTCGATACAACACAATTCACTATCAGGGATGAAAAATTGACCTCAGATGGTTCAAGTGTCCACTTGGATCAAATTAATTGAAGCATCTCGCTTCTTCTACTACGCCTATTTTAAAAACTCTATATCCAGAAGATCTCTTCTTTCTACCGACATGGTCAGCTACACTGCGAAACCAAATTTGCCTTAGCGGATTGGTGCTCAAAAGTTTCAACGTTGGGGAACACGGTGGTGGTGAGACGCAGATAAGAAACCGCAATATTGCTCGACCGGGTGCGACCCTGGCAGGGTGAAGGTATTTATTCTATGAAATATTTTGCAAAAAATGTGGCTAGGCTATTTCTCTGCTATGGGCCACCTCATTAGCCTTCACTGGTCTGACCTTGTTGGCTTTGAGGCTTTCAACACTTCGGGTTTTACCCATCAGGGTGAAAAACTCTACTTCATACCCCTTCCGGTTGTCATGAATCATCACAACAGTGCCAATATCACCCTTCTTAAGACCTCGTTCTGGCAAATCTACTTTCAAAACTACTCTATCAAAATTCTCTATCATCGCTAAAAAGGATATGCAGTGACTAATTTAAGAAAATCGGCTTCTTTTTCCTTGAACCAAACACTTTTAATCAACACACTTTCCCTGTGCGGGGTTTCGATGTACCCTGTTAAAATGTATTTCATGCCAAAAGGTGTTATTTCCTGCGAATTTGATGACTGAAACTGCTCGAAATGGGTTAACAAGGCCTCTTCAAGAACCTTCCAATGACTTGCGTGAAAACCATTCTTGATGAAAAAATAGGCTTTAGATCCCCCATCAGGATGATCGGTATTAAGCAAATATTTAGTGATCTTATCTTTCTCGACAATTACTTTCAAGAGGAGTATTTCTTTTTCTCATATTTGAAGAGATTAATTTATCGAAAATTCAAATAAACAGTAAATTTAAGAACCTCAACAACCTTTTTTTTTTCAGAACCAAAGAAAAAGGTAACGCCATTGATAAAGGCAGTGGTGAGGTGGTTGTGGTAGGTGACAAGATTCGAGCGAGACGCTCGAACCAGCGAAGTGAGGTACTAAACATTGAACAACCGATACATGAATCAAAAGAGTCGAAGTGAGTTTGCTATCTACTATGGTTTAGGCTGCATCCTGATAGCCTTTGGAGGCATCGGCGTTAGCGGTTATTGGGGTTATCAAATTGCCACGACCAGGCCGACTTTTCCTGGGGCATCCTGGCCATGCTGCTTGCGATGATCGCCACCACCGGATCGCTGGGCTGGGTGCTGATTCGGGGAGGAGATGGGGGTTGATTTGTGCTGTGATAAAATGCGAGCCTCAAAATATATCCTACAGGGATAGATTTGAAGCTCTGACCGAGACGATCCAACCAGCAAAATGCCCCGGGGATGATGGGGTGAAGCTGAAAGCTTCATGAAAGGATTGCCACAAGTTAGGCTGTCGCTAAACTTGCGGCAGATTAGGGATAAAAATGCAGTAATAAATCGTTAATTTGTAGACATGGAAATTGAAGCAAGAAAATACCATTTAATAGAGCGAGTCATGCAATTAAGTGAGCATGAGTTGAGTAATATTGAAATGTTTCTCGAAAGGGAGGCGAAGTTATCGGCTTCATTGGATCGGGCATTACAGCAGGTAAAAGAAGGCAAAGTCACTCCGCATAGTGAAGTGAAAAAGAAATACGAGAAATGGCTTTAGAGATCGTTTGGTCAGATGAAGCCAATGAGGGCCTGGATGAAATCATCGAATACCTGGAGGAGAATTGGACTGAGAAAGAGATTCATCATTTTTTTACCCGACTGGAAGCGTGTTTAAGCATATCAAAGAAGCTCCGTATCAACAGAAGGACTCAATTAGGAAACCAGGAACCAGGGAGTATCAGCATTCAGAACACACTACTATTTTCTACACGTTTGATGATAAGGTGATCAATATTTTACGAGTCTGGGCAAATATGAAGAATCCAGGTAGATTATAACCCTCTCATCTCGCAAGCGGCCGCCGGGCCGCACAGGCTTGTGAGGCTTCTAATTTCTGCGTCTCGCCGCCGCCGCTACACAAATCGTTTCGGAAGCGAGGGATACCATCCCTCTTCGGCAGGAGGAGGCGCCACCTGAAACTTTGCAGCATTTTGCCAGCCCGGGATGGTATCCCTGCCGTGGTGAGCATAAGCTGCGGGAATACCTGCCAAACGGTAGAAAATATCTTGCCACCAGCCGTCAATAATTTCCCAATTATCTCCCATATTCGCTCCAAAATTAATTCATTGTTCCTCACTTCTTACCTAAACCTTGTCATGAGAACTTTTCTCACTAAAATCGCCGCTACAGCCATCATTTCCATGGCATTACTTTCAACAGTCAATGCCCAGATGATCATGCAGATCGACCCCTCGTTAAGCACCAAAGCCACCCCTCAGCAAGTCAAGTACAAAGGAATGAAAGCTGTGCCCTATTACTACTTTGATGAATACAAAATTGTGTCGTCCAAGGCTGGCTGGCTTACTACCAATAGCAGAAGCAATGTGCAGGGCACTATTTCTTCCTCCAGCCAGCAGCTGGCTTTCACGATGATCAATAGTGCAGGAGACACCGCCGTCGTCAACATGTCGAAAGACGGACTGGTACAAAGCTCCCAAAACTCCTGGTTCCCCAACATTACCATGTCGCAAGGCTCTCAGAACGTCACGGCACTCATTACTTCCAGCGCCGACACACTTACCTGGGGACTGGCGGCCTCTGTTGCCAACGGCGTTTTCACCGGGGCTATCAAAACAGATACTGAGGAATACAAACTGGTGCCTGTAAAGAGAATGGACAACGGCAGGGTAGCTCCTTTCACTCTTTGGGTAGGTTTTGCTATCTACAAGGGTGACGTTGAAATTGGTGCCGTGCAGGCTACTCCTAAGCGAAATGTCTGGATATCGTCTGATTTGCCAGCTGATCAAAAGCTGAAAATGGCAGCTGCCTGCCTGTCCATGATTATTGAAGAGCAAAATGAATGGCTGGTGCAATAGGAATAACGACGTGAACTTTCCGGGGTGAAATTCCTGCCCTTCTCAGAGTCCTCTGCGAGAGACTCTGAGTGAAAGCTAAGTGAGGCATAAATCACTATCGTCGGTGGTTGTAGCACCCCGGGCACCTATATATGCGCTTGCAACCGCCAAAATATTCCGAAGAGGAACATCTATTTCGTATATTTGAGCAGCCGACCGGCCAAATCAATATTTCTATGAAGGTAATTCTGGATATAAAAGACGACAAGGCTGCATTCGTTTTGGAAGTGCTAAAGAACTTTTCATTCGTTAAAGCCAAGCCACTCACCCCTTATAAGGCAGAAGTACTTGAGGGGCTTAAGGAGGCAGTAGAGGAAGTGAATCTGGTCAAAGCCGGTAAGAAGAAGGCGCAACCCCTCAGTGAGTTCCTCAGTGAGTTATAAAATTGAGACCATAGCGCCTTTTCGTAAAGAGGCGAAAAAGCTCATTAGAAAATATCCATCTCTTAAAGGAGAATTAGCCGAACTCGGTCGTCAGCTTTCAGAAAACCCTCAAATTGGCACTTCCATTGGGAATGATTGCTACAAAATACGGCTAGCTATTAAATCAAAAGGTAAGGGTAAATCCGGCGGAGCAAGACTAATAACTCATGTAGTTCACGTATCTAGTCACGTAGTGTACCTACTTTCCATCTATGATAAATCAGATCAAGAAACGATCACTGATAAGGATTTGCAAACACTACTCAATCTGATTCAGTAAAACTTAGAGCAACTGTTGCAAATTCGAATAAGCACTAACTAGCAACATAAATATTCCATTTCCACTGAAGTTGCGTAACTTTGACGCATTAAACACTGAATCTATCATGAAAAGTAACTTACAATTAAGCTTTACACTGCTGCTGGCCATAGTCCTTGGCTTCTCTGCCTGCAGCACCAAAACCAACTCAACCGAAGAATCTGCAGACTCAACTGCTGCCGTGGAGACAATGCCGACTGAGTTTGGCGGACTTGCTCTTTACACCGTGCGTGACTCCATGGCTACCGATCCTAAGGCCACCCTTCAGATAGTAGCGGACGCTGGCTACGCCTACGTAGAAGCAGCCAACTATGAAGAGGGCAAGTTCTATGGCATGACTCCCGCTGATTTCAAAGCTTACCTTGCCACCCTTGGTCTCACCGCCAAAAGTGCTCACATGGGCATGGTGACCATGGAAAACGCCGATCAGCTGATCGCTGACTGCAAAGCTGCCGGTATCGAGTACTTTGTGATCCCTGTACCTCCAATGGGCATGTTTACCTTTAACAGAGAAACCATGACCATGGGCATGAAAGGCACTCCTGCTGAAATAGCAACGATCCTGAATACGCTTGGTGAAAAGTGTAAGGCAGCCGGCCTACAGCTGTTGTACCACAACCATAATTTTGAATTTATGCCAGGTGAAGACGGCACCGTGCTGATTGACTACCTGCTGGAAAATTGCAGCGCTGATGTTGTGAACTTCCAAATGGATCTTTTCTGGGTAGCCAAAGCAGGCGCTGACCCGCTGGCTTACTTCGAAAAATACCCAGGCCGTTTCAAAGCATGGCACGTGAAAGATATGAATGCTGAAGGCAATTTTGCTCCTGTAGGCACCGGCAGCATCGACTTTAAGAAAATATTGGCTGCCAAGGCTCAGTCTGGTATGGAGTTCTACTTAGTGGAGCAGGATGCCACTTTTGGATTACCACCTTTTGAGGCTATCAACATCAGTCACAAAGGTTTGGCTGAAATCGGATTCAAATAAGTTATGACCAACTCGAGTCCTCTTCGAGAGACTCTGAGTGAAAGTGAAAAGCCAGCCGAAAAGGTTGGCTTTTCTATTTTTCTTCCCTCAACGAAATGCCATCAAATCATTAAGAACGGAAAAATGAAACCGTCTTAGCAAGAGCTCCACACAATGAATGTTTACCAACAAATTGAAGCCGAAATACTTGCCGCTTCTTCTATCGTTATCACCTCCCACAAATCTGCCGATGGAGATTCGGTAGGTTGCTCGCTGGGGCTATTGTATTTTATAGAAAAGCTGGGCAAAAAGGCTGTCATTTGTCACCCAGATGCATCACCCGACTTTTTATATTGGTTGGATACCTCCTGCATTGTACTCATGAGCGACAAGCCAGAGAAAGTAACAGAAGCCTTTCAAAAAGCTGACCTACTCTTTTGCCTGGACTACAATAGCACCGATCGGGTAGGCCCTGACATGCAAAACCTGCTGGAGTCCGCTACTTGCCAAAAGATCATGATTGATCACCACTTGCATCCGCAAGATTTTCCCAGCATTGTTGTTTCGGAGACCTCCGCTTCCTCTACCTCACAGCTGATAGTTGAGCTCATAGAGCAATCGAGCCATGGTGAATTGCTCGACGAAAAAATAGGCACTCCACTTTACCTCGGCATCCTGACAGACACAGGAAGTTTTCGATTTTCGTCGGTGCAGCCCCGCACCCACGAAATACTGGCGAAGCTTTTAGCTGCAGGCGTACAACATCACCTGGTACACGAGATGCTCAACGATAACAATACGGCAAGCCGGTTGCGCTTGCAAGGTTACGCCATGGCCGAAAAACTGGAAATCATGGAAGACTATCAGGTCTCTGTCATTGCTCTGACAAAAGAAGAGCTTGCGAAATACAATTATAAAAAGGGAGATACTGACAGCCTTGCCAACCTTGCCTTATCTATCAAAGGCATGAAAGCCGCTATTGTGTTTACTGAGCGTGACGGCATCATGAAAATATCGTTCCGTTCCAAAGGGAAAGAAAACCCAGTGAACGTGTTGGCCTCAGACCATTTCAATGGAGGTGGGCACGCCAACGCCGCCGGCGGGATGAGTGAATTGTCGGTCAACGAAACCCTCGCCAAAATCAAAGATTTGATTCCAACGTACTTCTCAATTCAATAGCCAAAACACACTTCCTTCAAGATCCTCTGCAATGCTATTAAGTTAAGAGGTTCCTTGTACCAATTCTATTTTTACCCCTGACCCTGAAGGGCGAGTGAATTGTCATTAGCTGAGCCCTTTAGGGATTAAGGGGCGCCCGGCCAGGGTAAAATGCTCTTAACCTAATAGCATTGGAGTCTTCTGCGAGAGACTCTGAGTGCATCCATCTCAACGCACCGAACCTACATCGCCAGGGTTATTGCAGCGATTTCACACTCAAGTTTTTGTCCAACCAATACTGATCGTCGTGAAAACCGAACTGACTGGGTTGATAAACTCCCACTGTATCTACATTGGCTTTTTCAGGAACTGGGAGACCAAGGCTCCAAAAAACGCTGTTGACCATCATCCGGCGGGTGCCCTCCGTCAAAAGGTCTGTGGCCGCTCCCATCGTAGTGGTAAATACTTTTCCCTGCTGCCCCCCTGAAATCTGGTAGCTTTTTATCCATGCTACAGGCATCATTGGATCGTTTTTGGTGATTGCTTTTTCGTTCCCTTCTTTGTCTTTTTCCATCTCAACGCCAGCTACCTCATTGTCTGTAAAGCGCATGCCGTACAGAACATCATCCTCTGTGTACTCACCTGCCCTATTGATCACCTGCCCCATCACGATGGGTTGTGAGTCACCAGGCAAAGGCAACCGTACGCCATATACATCCGTTGGCCCCCATATCTCTCCTTCCCCGATGCCATTAAGAATGGGATGCCCCTCAGCACCTGCTGCTACCACCCCACGGGTACTTTGATTTTTATGGTTGCCATGGTGCGAAATCCATTTCTCTCCCAGCACAAGGCGGCCAAATCCACCCTGCCATTCATCTTCGGCGTTGTAGTTATTTCCATAGCGCTTCCAGTTCGAGGTCGAGTCCGCTGCCGCAAAATTGAATGCATGAGTAGCCGTTCTCATCCCAATCACTGGCTTCCCGCTTTTCAAATAACTGTCGATGTACTGCATTTGCTGATCCGGCAAAGCCCGAAACCGGGTGAAAATGACCATCAGATCAGCAGTTTCAAGGGCCTCAATTCCCGGTATGTTACGCACATAATTGGGATTGACTATGCCAGGAATGGCTGGGTCCTGTGCAAACAGGACGGTACAGTTGAACCCATGACGTGAAGAAAGAATTTTCGCCAATTGAGGCAAAGCTTCCTCCGAGCGGTACTCCTCGTCGCCGGAAACCAGGACTATATTTGGCATGTCTGCCCGGCCTTCAAAGGTCAACCACTCTTTCGTTTGTTCTGCCTGACCAGGCTCTGTGGTGGTTTTACATTTAGCACACACGAAAAGGATGACAAGCGCAAAGGCATAACGAGCAAATTTCATCTTCAGATAGTTTAGGGAATGCGACAAAGAAAATTGGAACGTTTAAAGTAGCACTTTTCCCCGAACACTCCACTGCCGTTCACAGGAGTTTTGAGATAAAAACCGACAGGATCAAATCGCAGGCGGGAGACTACTGCCCGGCAGGATACAATCAAATCCCTTTTGTAACCACCTTTATTTTTGCAGCAGCGGCTCTGGCTCTTTCCACCGCATTCTCTCCTTTCGCCAATACCACCGCCATGCGACGGTAAGGTCTGGTAGTGGGCTTACCGAAAATCCGCACGTCAACATCGGGCTCAGCCATCGCTGCTTCCACCCCGGTGTAGGTGGGTGATACACCATCTTTTGCGGCTAGCACCACGGCACTGGCGCCTTCGGTTACTGTAATATTAGGAATCGGCAAGCCAAGAATGGCCCTGGCATGTAAATCGAACTCGCTGAGGTTTTGGCTGACCAGCGTCACCATGCCGGTGTCGTGAGGCCGTGGGCTCAGCTCGCTGAAAATCACTTCGTCTTTGGTGACAAAAAATTCCACACCAAAGATGCCTACGCCACCCAGGTCATCCGTCACTGCTTTGGCCATGGCCTCGGCATCCTTTCTGAACTTATCTATCATGGGCTGAGGCTGCCAGCTGTACTGGTAGTCGCCCCGCTCCTGCACATGGCCAATGGGGTCGCAGAAGAGCGTCGGGCCATTCTTCTGTTTTACGGTAAGCAGCGTGATCTCATAGTCAAACTTGATAAACTCCTCCACAATCACCCGCTGGCGGTCGCCCCGCATGCCAGCACAGGCATATTCCCAGCTGTTTTGGATATCATCAGCTGTTTGGGCTACACTCTGCCCCTTTCCGCTGCTGCTCATCACCGGCTTGATCACCACGGGAAAGCCGATGGCTTTGGCCTCCCCCATGAGCTGCTCCGCAGATTCAGCATAAGCGAATCGAGCCGTACGAACGCCGAGGTCTACTGCCAGGTCACGGATGCGGTCACGGTTCATCGTCATGTTCACAGCCCTGGCACTGGGCACTACGTTTCTGCCTTCCTTTTCCATTTCCACCAGCACCTCGGTACGGATGGCCTCGATTTCCGGCACGATAAGGTCTGGCTGGTGTCGCTCGACAGCTTCTCTCAGCTTCGCTGCATCAAGCATGCTAAAAACCTCGCTTTCATCGGCCACCTGCATGGCTGGCGCACCCGTATAGCTATCGCAGGCTACCACATGGCAGCCCAACCTTTTAGCACTGATCACAAATTCTTTTCCGAGTTCCCCAGAGCCGAGAAGGAGTATTTTTTTCATGAGGGGTGTAGCGTTTATTAGTCAGTATTTCTATCTAAACTTCGTGGAATTCGAACTTCTGAATCTTATCAAACTCCGACTGTTTCTCGGCATGCTCCTTCCTTAAATCATACTCTCGCTGCAAATTCATCCAGAATTCTTCTGTGGTGCCAAAAAATCTACTTAGACGAATGGCAGTGTCTGCGGTAATTGACCTCTTACCACCCATAATCTGGCTAATTCTCGTTTGCTGAACTCCTATTTCTTTCGCCAGGCGGTAAGCCGTGAGCCCCATCGGTTCAAGAAATTCCAGTTGCAAGATTTCACCTGGGTGAATATTGTTAATTGCTTTCATATCTAGTGGTAATCTATTATCTCAACATCATAGGCTTTATTTTCGATCCATTTGAAAATGATTCGCCATTGATCATTAACTCTTATAGCCCAATACTCCTTCATATCTCCTTTTAGTCGGTGAAGTCTGTTTCCTGGAGGCAATATCAGGTCATTAATACTACCCGCTGCATGAATAATAAACAACTTTCTCATTGCTAATCTTTGAATGTCAGGATGCCACTTTCTGGTTCCTGTACCTTCCCAAACACGTTGAGTGTCTTTATCTGCAAAGTTAACAATCATAGTATCAAATAAAGATACTATCTTCATTCGATACTATCAATAAATTCCTTCTCCCGAACTTTTCACCCCCACTTCTTCCTTATCAATCATCAGTTTTTACTTTGTATAAAACCATACATCCCAATGAACCAACAAGAACTTTTTATCAAAATGGCCCTGGACGCCTGGAACGTCTACGTGGATCGCACCAACAAACTTTTCGACAGTCTGAGCGATGAACAAATCGCTTCAGAAGTAGCGCCCAACAGAAATACAGGCACCTACCTGCTCGGCCACCTGGCGGCAGTTCATGACAACATGCTTCCTTTACTTGGTGCTGGGGATAAGCTGTTCCCTGAACTCTACGAGCCCTACGTAAGAACGCCAGACAAGTCAGGTCAGAACACACCTATTCCAGAATTAAGAGAAGCCTGGAATAAAGTAAACTCAGCGCTTTCCGCAGCATTTGAAAAGTTTTCAGCCGACGATTGGTTTACCAGACATACTGCTGTGACTGAAGAAGACTTTACCAAAGAGCCGCACAGAAACAAGCTAAACCTGGTGATGAACCGGACAGCTCACTTAGCCAACCATTTGGGGCAGCTCGCTTTTCTGAAGGAAAAGAAATAATCAATACTATTGCAGGGTATACGCTGGCACCTGGCGTATTCCTGCTTTCAAGTTGACTTGGTATTTTGTATTATTATTTGCCTAAAAAATAATCATCTACCATGTCTTACTCATCAATTGACCGCCGAAAGTTTCTACAATCTATTGGAGCCTTATCTGCCACCGCATTGGCAAGCAGTTGGATTTTACCTGCCTGTACCTCGGGCTCCACTGTCAATAAGCGGGAAGCTGTTTTCAATTTAATTGCCACGGGGAAAAACAACGGGTATATCCCATGCGGTTTTTTCGTGCATTTTGGGGAGGGTTTCAAATCTGGCGATGCTGCAGTGAAGAAGCACATGGAATACTTCCATGCTATTGACATGGATTTTGTGAAAATTCAATATGAGTCTGAATTCCCTCATTTGACCAGTATACAGAAGCCTGAAGACTGGGCCAATATACCGTTTTATGGCAAAGACTTTTACGAGGATCAATTGTACGTAGTGAAGGAACTGGTAAAGGAAGGTAAAAAACATGCCCCGGTAATCGCTACTCTTTACTCTCCTTTCATGAGCGCCGGGCATTCTGCTACTGGTGAACTACTCACCGAGCACCTCAAGCAAGACCCGGAAAGTGTGAAGAAGGGAATGGATATCATTACTGAAAGCACGCTTCTCTTTGCCCGTGAGTGTATTAAATTAGGAGTTGATGGATTTCTTGCTTCTACGCAAGGCGGAGAAGGGTTTCGTTTTCAAGACCCTACTATTTTCAATGACTATATCAAGCCCTATGACTTGATAGTAATGAATGAAATCAATGCCGCATGCTCTTGCAATGTCCTGCATATTTGCGACTATGTAGGGGACTATAATGACCTTAGCCCCTTTCTGGACTATCCAGGTCAGCTGGTGAACTGTAGCTTGAAAGTGAATAATGAAATATTAACTCCAGAGGACATTCACCGACAGTTTAACCGTCCCATTTTTGGTGGATTGGAAAAAAGAGGGGCTATTTCATCGGCAAGTTCAGAGAATCTTACTTCTGAAGTAAATGCAGTGATGCAAAATATCCCGGAAGGATTCGTTCTGGGTGCAGAATGCGCACTTTTGGGAGAAATAGACTGGAAGCAGGTCAGGCTGGCTGTTGACATTGCTCACCAGTACAAGGTATAGCTTTAGCACTTTTCACTATGAAGGCAGATCACCAAATAATTTACTGATCTCCAGCTGAAAATTCTTGCAACTTCTCTCTTGTTGTTTTGCTAATTATTTTAGTTATTATTAGCTTTGATAGCTAAAATAATTAGCTTTTAAATCCCGAATGGGACACCATGCAACAGAGTAAGGCTGACATTCTTTCCTCTTTACAATCGGATATTCTCCGGCTGCAAGGATTCAAGTCGCCAGGCAACACCACCGCCCGGCTGAATCTTGGCCTGATGGATGCTGCTTTTCCTAATGGCGTATTCCCATTGGGTGCCATCCACGAATTTCTTCCTGCAGGTGAAGAAGACATTGCAGCCACCAGCGGCTTTGTCGCTTCTCTCCTAAGCAATGTTACAGGTGCTAATGGAATAGCTTTATGGATCAGCACCTCCCGAACACTCTTCCCTCCTGCACTAAAAAGTTTCGGCATCTCTCCTGAAAGGTTCATCTTTATTGACCTGAAAAAAGAAAAAGATGTATGGTGGGCAGTGGAAGAAGGTTTGAAATGCACTTCTGTTGCTGCCGTTGTGGGTGAAATGCCCACCCTGGACTTCACCTCCTCCCGCAGATTGCAGCTCGCAGTAGAGGAAAGCTGCGTCACTGGTTTTGTGATCCGGCCTTTCAGTCAAAAATTAACAACAACAGCTTGTGTATCCCGATGGAAAATAGCCTCTCTGCCCGGCGAGGTTGTTGACGACCTTCCCGGTGTGGGATACCCACAATGGAGAGTGGAGTTGCAACGTGTGCGAAATGGCAAGCCGGGTGCCTGGGATGTGAAATGGATGGAAGGCCAACTGAAAACCGTAGCTGAGAAAGCACTACATCATTTTGAACCGGAAGAACGCAAAGCAGGGTGAACCATGGGCAAAAAATTTGTTTCTATATGGTTCCGTTACCTTACCACGGACTGGTTCTCTCTCCGTCGGCCAGAGCTGAGAAAGATCCCGTTCGTTTTGCGCACCCCTTCCCACGGCAGAATGGTGATTTCAGCTTCGAATGCTATCGCCAGGGCCAAAGGCATCAGTGATGGCATGGTGCTCGCCGATGCCAGAGCGGCAGCACCTTCTGTAGTAGCACTGGATGATCAGCCGGAGCTTATACTCAAACTACTCAGGCGCCTGGGCGAATGGAGCATTCGCTATGCCCCCAATGTGGCTATCGATCCACCGGATGGACTTTTACTTGATGCCTCAGGATGCTCCCATCTTTGGGGAGGAGATGCAAATTATGTAACTGACATTGAGCAGAAGCTCGAAACCCATGGCTACCGGGTGAGGGCGGCCATGGCTGGCACCATCGGAGCAGCATGGGCTATCGCCAGGTACAGTCGTGGGTCGGGCATCATAGAAAGCGGAAAACACCATGAAGCACTTATGGGCTTACCTCCGGAGGCTCTCCGGCTGGAGCCCGAAGCCCTTGAACGACTACACAAACTGGGTTTACATCAACTGCATCAATTCATAAGCATGCCACGTGCCACTCTCCGAAGGCGGTTTGGGGCACAAATGCTGCTGCGTATCGACCAGGCAACTGGTGCCTTAGAGGAAAGGATGGAGCCCATACAGCCTGTGGAGCCCTACCAGGAACGACTTCCTTGTCTGGAGCCTATCGTTACTGCTAAAGGCATAGAGATCGCACTGGAGCGACTACTGGAAACCCTCTGCCACCGACTAAGACAGGAACAGAAAGGGCTAAGAACGGCAGTATTCAAAGGCTACCGGGTGGATGGAAAGGTGGTTCAACTAGATATCGGCACCAGCAGGCCAACCCATCATGTCAATCATCTTTTTAAGCTCTTTGAGGTCAAGATATCGACGTTTGAGCCTGCATTGGGTATTGAGTTATTCATTCTGGAAGCTCCTAAAGTAGAAGAGCTTATGCCTGAGCAAGAACAGTTGTGGGAAGAAGCTGGCGGACTGGACGATATGCGGCTGTCGGAGCTGGTGGATAAGCTGGCCGGTAAATTCGGGGCAAAGTCTGTCCAGCGCTACCTCCCCGACGAGCATTATTGGCCCGAAAGGTCATTTAGGCCTGCCCTTTCGCTGCAAGAAAAAGCAACCACCCTATGGAGAGTGGATAAGCTTCGGCCTCTCCAGCTATTGAGCAGACCGGAAAGAATTGAGGTAAGTGCGCCAATCCCTGATTATCCTCCTATGCTTTTCCGCTACAAAGGCAAGGTGCATGAAGTGGCCAGAGCGGATGGCCCTGAGCGAATCGAGCAGGAATGGTGGCTGCAGCAGGGCCAGCACCGGGACTATTACAGGATAGAAGACAAAGAAGGGCACAGATTCTGGATCTTCCGGTCAGGGCACTACGACGACGAAAGCTTCCAGTGGTATGTGCATGGGTTCTTTGCTTGAAAACATATTTTCAAGCTTCCTTTACCCCAACCCTGAAGGGAGGGAAGCTCAATGAGATTTAGTCATTCTTTAAACCCTTAACAAAAGGCTCTTTGACGCAAAATTGAAGCAGCTGCGAAATTCTTCGGCTCCCTTCAGGGGCGTCCGGCTCAGGGTCGGGGTAAAACGAAGAATTTCAGAGCTGATTCCAGGATAAGGAACTGATAAAAACAATGCCCTACACCGAACTACAAGTCACTTCTAACTTCAGCTTTCTCAGGGGAGCCTCTCATCCAGAGGAGTTAGTGAAGCAGGCTGTCCAATATGGCTACTCTGCCATCACCATTACGGACCGAAATACCCTGGCAGGCATCGTTCGGGCCCACACCGCCACCAGAGGTCTTGCTATTCGCATCATACCTGCCTGCCGCCTCGACCTGCAGGATGGCCCCAGCTTGCTGGCTTTCCCTACAGACATTCATGCCTATGCAGGTTTATCCGCTTTACTTACCAAAGGCAACCTGAGAACCGAAAAAGGGCAATGTGAGCTTTATAAAAAGGACTTATATGAACATGCAGCAGGCCTGGAGCTGGTAGCCATCCCTCCTCTGCAATTGAATGAAGCATTTGATTTTGACCCGGTTTTCAAATCACAACTAGAGGAATACAGGGAAGCTTTAGGTGCCCGCCTTCACCTTGCGGCCAGCAGGCCCTACGATGGCAACGACCTCAAGTTGCTTCACCGACTCAATCAACTCTCAAAGAAGCTTAATATCCCAATGGTTGCCACTAACGATGTGCATTATCATCACCCTGCAAGAAGGGAGCTTCAGGACGTGGTGACCTGTGCACGGGAAAAATGCACAATACAAGAAGCTGGCTTTCGGCTTCATCCTAATGCGGAGCGCTATCTCAAGCCAGCCGATGAAATGCTCAGATTATTCAGGGCCTATCCAGAGGCTATCAAACAAACCCAGGTCATTGCAGAAAAATGCACTTTTTCACTTGATGAACTTAAATACAGATATCCGAAAGAGATCACCAGCGAGGGCCGCACACCACAGGAGGAGCTTACCTACCTTACCTGGAAAGGAGCCCATCAAATGTTTCCCGAGGGAATACCCGCAAAGGTCGAAGGCAATATCAACTATGAACTGAAATTCATTGACCAGATGAATTATGCAGAGTATTTCCTCACCGTTTACGATATCGTGCGCTATGCCAGAGAGCAGCAAATCCTTTGTCAGGGTCGTGGTTCTGCTGCCAACTCTACCGTCTGTTACTGTCTGGGCATTACCTCAGTAGATCCGTCTAAATTCAACCTGCTGTTTGAACGCTTCATTTCTGCCGCAAGAAATGAACCACCCGACATTGACGTGGACTTCGAGCATGAGCGCCGGGAAGAGGTGATGCAGTATATCTATAACAAATACGGTCGGGACAGGGCGGCTGTAGTAGCCACGGTCACCCAGTTGCATCACAAAGGTGCCATCCGGGATGTTGGCAAAGTAATGGGGCTATCGGTCGATACCATTACCCGTTTGTCCAGCCTCATTTGGGACTTCAAAGACGAAGGTTTCGACAAAAACCGTATCATTAGCCAGGGTATCAATCCCGATGACCCGACTATTAAAAAAGTGCTCGAGCTTACCCAGCAATATATCAGCTTCCCACGACAACTAGGTCAGCATACTGGTGGGTTTGTGATCACGGAAGGTAAGCTATCCGACCTGTGCCCGGTGCTGAATGCCCGGATGGAAGACCGCACCAATATTGAGTGGAACAAAGACGATATTGAGGCACTGGGCTTTCTGAAGATAGATATACTCGCTCTGGGTATGCTCACTTGTATCCGTAAAGCATTCGATTTAGCCAAAAAGCATTACAATAAAGATTTCACCCTGGCCAATATCCCTCAGGATGATCCTAAAGTCTATGAAATGATCTGCCATGCCGATACCATCGGCGTGTTTCAGATAGAAAGCCGGGCGCAGATGTCGATGCTGCCAAGGTTAAGGCCTAAAGAGTTCTACGATCTGGTGATAGAAGTAGCCATTGTACGCCCCGGGCCAATTCAGGGGGATATGGTGCACCCTTATTTGCGACGACGGAATGGAGAGGAAAAAGTGGAGTATCCTTCCGAAGAGCTGAAAGAAATCCTTGGCCGGACACTGGGTGTACCCCTTTTCCAGGAGCAGGCAATGAGCATTGCCATTGTAGCTGCTGGATTTAGCCCGGCTGAAGCGGATGAGCTAAGGAGAAGTATGGCTACGTTCAAAGCAAAAGGCAAAGTGTCGTATTTCCACGACAAGCTGATCAATGGTATGACCGCCAAAGGATACACAAAAGGATATGCAGAGCGGGTATTCAAACAGTTGGAGGGCTTTGGAAGCTATGGATTTCCGGAAAGTCATGCGGTCAGCTTTGCCCTGTTGGTTTATGTTTCCTCCTGGCTCAAGTGCTATTACCCTGATGTGTTTGCCTGTGCCATTCTCAATAGTTTACCGATGGGCTTCTACCAGCCGGCGCAACTTATCACCGATGCCAGAAACCATGGTGTTAAAGTGCGGCAACTCGATATTAATCATTCGGAATGGGATTATACGCTGGAAGAAAAGGAGGGTGAATTTTGTGCTTTACGTCTTGGATTTCGACAGGTAAAAGGACTGAAAGAGGAAGACATCCAGCTCCTGGTGGCTGGCCGGGAACAAGCGTACACCAGCGTACATGAACTGCGGGAGTTGGGCCTGTCAGAAAGCGCCCTGGAACGACTGGCCGATGCCGACGCCTTCCGATCGATAGGACTTGACCGGCGTCAGGCTTTGTGGGAAGTTTCCACCAAAGACCACCTGCACAAAGCCTTGTTCAGTTCGCAACAACAAAATGAGCACGAGCAAAAGGTTGACCTGCCTGAAATGCAACTGTCCGAACATGTGATCCAGGATTACGCCTCCACTTCTCTGTCTATCAAAGCCCACCCGGTGAGTTTTTTGAGAGAGCAGCTAACACGACTGGGAATCACTCCGCACATAAACCTGACTGGAGCAAAAGACCGTGACTTGGTGAAAGTAGCCGGACTGGTGCTGGTACGACAGCGGCCCGGCACTGCCAGCGGCATTTGTTTTATTACCATCGAAGATGAAACAGGCACTGCCAACCTGGTGGTCTTCAAAAAGCTGTTCGACAAATACAGAAAAGAGATCATCCAATCGAAGCTGCTGATGGTGGAAGGCCAGCTACAAAAAGAAGGCGAAGTAATTCATGTGATTGCCAAACGGCTTTTCAATCTTTCAGGAATGCTACAGCAACTAACGGCCAAACAAAAGCAAGAATTATCGCTGAAGCCCATGTCCCGTTCTGATGAAACGACCGTGCCTTATGCAAAGGCCAAACCACCTAAGAAGTCTGAGGTGGTGCAAGGCAAGATTTTTCCGGAGGGAAGGAATTTTAGGTGATGGATATTAAGAAACGACTTTTATCGGGGACTCTTTCAGGAGACTCTGAGATAATCATCCGGCATAATTGAGCGCCACGTAAATGTCCTCTTTTTGTACCTGGTAATCACTGACAAGCTCGTCAACCGTGGCTCCCTCTGAGAGTTTTTTCAAGACTAATTCCACTGATATTCTTGTGCCCTTTATTGCGGGCTTTCCCAAAAGTATCTTGTAGTCTGATATGATGCGATCTTGATAAACCATGATTGAAAAATACTTCTTTCTGTTCAATATGGCAATACTTTCTGCATGCTGCAGCAACTTAGCGAACAAGAAAGAAACTGCTTGCCCATAAACTCATGAAGAGGCTGATGGAACGACCAAGCTGGTACAATAATTGAAGCAAGAAGAACCGATCTGATCAATTTTTGCTATTTTTACACAATGCGACACTTAATAGAAATAAACGATTCTTTGCCCGGTGCGAGGCAGCTTTTAGAACTCATAAAAACACTTAACATTGAGGGGATTTCTTTTATTGATCTGGAAGAACAGGAAGACAAAGTGTTGCTTTCGATGATGGAAGAAGACAAGCAAAGTGGACTTGCAGACAAAACCAAAGTTCTTAACAAACTTGGGTTAGAGTGAATCTGGAGTTCAGCAAATCATTTGAAAAGCAACTTAAAAGAATTCCTGACGATATATCAAAAAAAGGGGTTGCAGGTGCTATCAAAGAAATAATTGACGCAAAGACTGTCAACCAGATACCCAGCGCTAAAAAAATGAAGGGGCATAAAAGTGCTTATAGAATCAGAATCGGTGATTATAGGCTAGGGTTTTACATTGACAACGGAGTAGCGCTGATAACAACGCTCGCCCATCGAAAGGATATCTACAAAAAGTTCCCATAAAGTGATTTAAAAGCTACTTCCCTGAGGTTTCTTTAGAGACATTTAAGCTGATTTCACATAGCCCTCTGCTTGGAGAACTCGACTGAAAGAACAAGATTGGGTAGGCAAAAAGCTTTATTATCACAGCTCAACATCTTACGACTTGCCGCTTGTCTGGCTTACACCAGCACCACTCCTTCCTCCAGGTCCCTTTCATACACCCCCGCTATCCTGAGCAGCCAGGTCGCCTAAAAGCACAAAGGGCTCGAGCAAGTCTGTAACTCGGACATTGAATGATATAGCGCTGTCCAAAATTACGTAAAATGACTCCGTAGTATCCCTTCCGCCCCTTTTTCGTATATTAAAGAA
>TARA_R110002012_G_scaffold140459_1_pt1 | contig 18513 bp, 17 predicted proteins | sample TARA_R110002012 | Tara Oceans TARA_R110002012 (sample SAMEA4396515) | marine metagenome | biome: Westerlies Biome; feature: [DCM] deep chlorophyll maximum layer (ENVO:01000326); material: water (ENVO:00002006), including particulate matter (ENVO:01000060) such as... | depth 40 m
ATTATAAATTAGGGATTTTTTGCCTACATATTTTTTTCCTGTGGGTAGATGGGTTGTTTGGTAAACATACCCAATTGCTCCTTTTGGGAATTCTTCATAACTATTTGGTATCATCATGTGTCGTATCTTATAACGAATGTTGTATCTGTTTCACTGCTTGCCCTTACTGGTTGCGCTAATTTTCCAACTACTAATAAATTAGCATTATCATCATATAATCCTACAGTAGTAATATAAGGCTTAAAATTAGAACCTGTTGCAAATCCTGCTATATCTTCACTATTATTAAATGGTATTTTACGGGCTGAAAGATTTCGTGTAAATTCGAATTCATTTTCATTCATAGTGCACTGATATTCATTTTCTGTGATTAAATGAGTATTTCTGTATGATAAAGAATCTAGGGTTCCACCATCAAATAAATCCATATATTTTGGATGAGTTAGAACTGCAAATCCATTATCATAAAATATATTACCTACAGGATATGTTCCAGTAAATGACTCTGAAATCATTTTTATTTGATCTGTTGACATTGATTGGTTCCATATCTGAAATTGGGTAGGTCGGAATGCTCCTCCCCAAGTATCAGGACCATCATAATAAGTTCCGTCTGGGTTTCGTTGATCAAATAAGATCATATCAGCTCCATTTTGGCAGGCCTTAGTAGTAGTATCAGTGCTACTTCCTGCTAATATTCCATTTTTATATATTTCTAAAGAACCTCCCTTTTTTTGGAGTAAAAAGTGTTGATGATCACCAACATTAGATGTTTTAAAAAATTCACCATTAACTGTTGCTAAATTATCACCATCAAACCTTTCTAAGAATATAGATTGGGTAATAGCACCCGCTGTAGGGGAAGAATCTTTTATATATACTCTATAGGGGAATGCAGGATTAGAAGGGGTTGTCGTAACAGCTAAGGCACCTGTTGTTGAAGTTGAATAATCTCCTCCAGCTTGTGATCCTAATGGTGGTGAATTTTGGGCTCCTTCTTTAGTTAAAATATAAGCTTTAGTATCACTACCTGATATTGCAAGGGCAAAAAGTTGTGAAGCAGCTGTGGGTTCATAATAAAAGCTTATAGCAAAATCATCATTATTAAAATTTAAATAGGGGCGATTTGCTACAATAATTCTTGATAAGTCAGCATCGGAATCATGTCTTCCCATTACATGAGATTTATACATTGATGTATCTAATGAAAATTTCATTTTTTGAAAAGTAACTACATTTTGAAAATATGAATCATCATAAACAGATCTAGAATATCCATCAGGAAAGGGAGAATTCACATAATTATCTCCAGTTTCATAATTTAAAGTTAAGTCAGCTCTTTTAAATCCATTAACAGGAGCTAAGTAAAATATCCTTTGATCTTCATTTGGGAAATTATTTTTACCTCTATCACTATCATAAAGATTTCCAAAACCATCATCTGTGATATTATATGTTACTCCTCCTTTTGTTACCGTGAATTTAAGATTATTAGGTTGTACCTCTGACCCAAATGTTTTTTGTGACAGGCTTAATAAACTTGCACTCTGATATAGCCTTCTCTCCTGGGTAGTATAAGTAGCATCACCTAATTCTAAACGGTAAGCTCTTTCATTAATATAATTTCTATAATAGAGTTTATCTATTTGGTAGTATTGTCTACTGCTTGTGGTAAAAGTGCTTTTATTTTTACCACTCCAAGCTAAAGACTCAGTAGTGGCCCCTATTAAAGCTAAATCAGTAGTGTCATACTGTTTATGGGCTTCAAAAGGGGTTATTTTTACATCACTTGCATTTAGCTTTTTAAATACGCCAGGCATTAATAATCAAGTTTAACCTTAATAAGGGCTTCTTTAGTAAAGTTTTTAGGTAAGGGTTGACTTAGTTTAGCAACCGCTAATAAATCCTGGTTATCATTATATAAACCTACAGTTGTAATATAAACTTGTGGGTTATCAATCATAGAATCAAAACGTAAAGTACCATCTGCTTTAGTAAATGAATCATTAGTACTGTGGTTGAATTGTCTATTGAAAACTCTACAGAAGTAAAATTTACTAGAAATATCCTCCTGAGCGTCTAATTCAAACGAACTTCCTGATTGTAAACGATTTTGTAATTTGACCGGATTTCTATCCGCATTGTCAGCTGTAGAAGTTGTTCCTAGGCCTATTCCTCCACTACTACCAGTTGCATCTAAAGCATCAGCATTCAAAATAATAAGGCCTGCATCTGGATACACAAACCCATATGAACCACTATTAGTTACAAACGTATTACTAGATCCTTTTCGTATACCATTAGAACCTGATACTAAATTAAATTCTCTTCCTACACCTGCCCTAATAGCGTTTGCCGATCCTGAGGTTGTAACGGAATCATCTGTAAGATGAAGGGTATCAATATTTCCTATTAAACCAGAGCCCGATAGATGGATTTGTAAATTACCCATCCTAAGAGCATTTTTATATCTAGCCCTATTAATATTAATAACATAAATATCATCAGGAGTATGACCATCAAATGTAAAATTTTGTGTTTCGTCTCCACCAAATACAATACTTCTATATTGGCTGTATATAGCTTTTGTTGAAGAAAAACCATCAGCACCCGAATCATCATTAAAATCCATTCCTCCTTTTCCTGTTAAGGAGCCATATGCTATGGAGTATTGTACTTCAGCTGTAGTTGGGTTTGCATCTGGGTCTGTGCTATAAATTTCCATATGAAATGCCCCACTAGCTGTTGGAGAAGTAGTTACGTATTGGGTACTAGATGAAAAATGATTAGATGTTAAATCATTTAAATTGTTTGACCAAGCAGATGAGAAAACTCTATCTATGCTGGTTACTTGGTCAAATTCATCAAATCTTGTATATGTTGCCATTGTTAATTCGTATTAATTATATTAGAATGAAGATCTAGCTTGGTTAGCTTCTGTAGTTCCTCCACTAGAGTCTTTATTTACTTGTAGGGTTATTGTTTGTCTAGCTCCTGTATCTGATCCAATTACTATAATTGAAGTTACAAGAGCAGCATTGCTTCCAAATAATGTAAGATTACCTAGTGTTGTACCTGTAAATGAATGTCCTACAAATGTTTCTGATAAAGCAGTTCCTGTAAATGGAATTGATTCTATAGAAGTATTGTTACTTCCCCCAGTTGATGTTCCCGCTTGAATTAATCTCCTATCCGCTATTGTAAATGAGTAATTTGTTTCAACTAAAGTATTTCCAAAGTTAAGGGTTTCTGGTGTAATTGTAAAATTAGAATTTCTGCCCTTTATTATACTAGTTGAGTCTACATCTATTGTTGGGATTTTAGTAACTCCTCTATCAAGAGTAACTAATTTAGATACCATAGTATTATTTTCATTAGGGATAGCTTCAATTAGAGGTAAGGCTTCAATTGCTTCACCATAAAAAGCGGATCCATTTGGATGACTTTCATTATATAATGTGTAATCAATTTCATCATCTGCTAAGGCAAATTGAGTAACGTTAAAAGAACCATCTTGTCTTGAAAGAAGTTCGCGACCTTTTTTGGTTAAAATTGCGTCTACTATAACGCTTGTATTATCTAAATATCCCATTTTTGTTGTATTTGTTTATAAATATATATTTCTTAAGGAAGAGTTCGGTTTGTTTCATCTAAAGTATTAATTTGAGTTATATCACCAATATCAAATCCAGCTTGTGCCATAAATGTTACTATGTTGTCCTTTACGTAGGGGTGTAGAGTTTCTGGCATTATTATAAGAGGAGTTCTTCCTAGGCCTTCAGGAAATTCTGTTTCCTTCTTTAAAGGAACAAGAAGTGATGGTTTATCCGTGTTTAGGATGGACAAATCATAACTACCTGAAAAATTAAGTGGAGAAAAGGGATTTAAATCTTCACTAACACTAGATATTCCATTAGAATCTACAGTGTGATTTCCATAAAATTGATTAAACTGGTGATTTGAAGACATAGTTATAAAGGCTCCAGGCTCAGTAAAGCGATCCACTACATTATTATCACCTGAGTTATCATTAAAACCGGCAAATTGGGCTGTGGATAATTCTGCTAGATCTTTTGTTCGTAGAGCAGTTGATCCACTTAGATTTGGGACAGTGATTGTTCTTATAGGTTCCATTGCAGTAGATGCATCAAGGGTAGGACCAACACCATCACCACCAGGAAAAGGTTGTTTGAGTAAAGTAACAAAGCCTTTTATCCCATTTGGTTTTTTTCTTTCGGTATCTAATGTTCTAAAGATATGCGCTACTGCGTTGGATGGGTGTGATCCTACCATATTATAACCTTCAGGAATAATACTACCTGCTTCCCCCTCTGACTCAACAAATGCTCCTGTAACAAAAGATGATAGTAATGATTTATTAGGATAGATTTGGGCAGTTCCATCAAGTACAACATTTGTATTATATATAATTTTCATTTTGTTATTTCGGAATACTTCAACATTACTTCTAGTTTTGATAGTTGCTGTACCTAGTGATGACGTTGCGTTAGCGGTATCAAATGATATAACTCTTAATATAGGCTGTAATCTACCTTCATTAAAATAAATTGGATAGTTAGGATTTGATCTATCTTTAATATCTGCATCTAAGTTTTTAATTCCTATACGAGAACCATTGGGTATATTTGTTTGAAATTCTCTATCAAATCCTGCTCTTCTATCTATACCATCAGGAGAACTATTAAAGGTACTTAAATCTGTGATTTTTATACTATCATCCTCATTTACCGTAACTGATTTATTTATTATAATATAAGAAAAGTCGGGAATATACTGTAGTGTAGAATCTTCTATTGGATTTTCTGTGTCCTCTATTGTATTTCCACTGACTCTATCTACTCTTAATCCAGTATTAGATAATGAAGTTATATCTGATGATATATAAAAAGTTCTTGTTAAGTTTCTTATAACAGGAGTTAATCCAAAACTAGAATCTCCATTAACATATTTATTAATTGCTGAAGCTGATAGTTGTCTTCCTTCATAGCGGGAAGATTTCCAAGCATGAGTTTCTAATACGGAATCATTAAATTCATACCGATTAGATTGTGATATGGGATTTGATATAGGCATTATGCTAAGGATAGTTTTGTACTAATTATATTTGTCTGAGCCACATTTTCTGTGGCAGTTGATTCACTGCCTGAAAGAATATAATTAGTTACATTAATATTTATATTATGGACTGTTTCAGATGTTGATTGTTCAGCAGAAGCTGTGGCATGGATAAGTCCTACATGCTCAGTTATTTCTTCATAATCAATATTTTTACCCGGAAATTTAGCTCTTTCTAAATAATGGGGTTCAATTACTAAACCTGTTTTAAGGTTTGCTTTAGCAGGAGTAAAGTCTTTAATCATCTTAAATAGTGTATGATCAAAGAATTGGATTGTCCTTATATAGTCTTGAAAATTATATTTTTTCTCTACTTTTTGGAAGTAAATGTCTCTAATAGTTTTTAAGGCAGGATAACTTCCACTTGTATAGTAGGTAGGATCACCTATATAATCATCTAATCTAAAACCACCTAAAGTATATATAATATCCTCATTAATTTCAAATGAAGGTGAGAAAAATACACCTATATCTGAAAAATCTAATGGTTGTCTATCTTGTGGTGAAGTTTCAACTGAAATAAATGGATCTAAGAAATTATCATCAAATGTTCCATTATCGATTCTTATTTTATCTGAAACCATTCCTGAACCTACTGTATCCGGTGTAGTTAAATGGTGTGTTTCTTCAATAGAAAGAGAAGTGGCATCTGCATAAACAGCAGCTGAATAAGTATCTCTATGAGATTTTTTAGGAGCAAAGTTATTATTTATATCATTAGCAGTAGGTATGTCATGGAGATTAGATCCTAAGGGATTTCTTAGATATAAGTTCTCATAACTTGAACTTATAGTATTCCCATTATAGTTAAAAGGTGATAGTGATTGTGTAACTATAGTGGCTTCTGTAAGGCGTTCATGCCATGCTCTGTGTTCCTGAATACTTCCTGTAAATGCGCCTAATAGGGTAGATATGCTATCACCACTATTTTTCATACCATTACCTACATAATAATCAGCATTATTAGAGCCTACTGAATTTAAATTTTTAAAAAATGGGGCTAAACCTAAACTACAAGATAATACATATGTATTTTTATTGAATGTAGTTTGAGTAGCATATGCCGTAACAGTGTTTTCAGATCCACTATCAAATGTAATACTTAAATTCCATACACTTCCATTAAAAATAGGACCTAACGGGCTTGCAGATTTAGTACTGAGTGTGCCATTACTTCCAGAAGCTATAACTAAATGAGCAAAAGAGGAGCTATTTAATTTAGTATTATCAATACTTTGAGATACTCCAACTGCTATATCATCACCAGCTGTTTGAAACGTTATAACATCATAAGAGGGAGTATGGTTTGATCCTTTAGTAGGTAAAAATCTTGTTTGTACAGATTTTGTTCTAGTAGAATCACTAGCTGGACCTGGTTCTGGTTGGAAAGCAGCATTAAAAACTGCAAGAACAGCAGATTCCGCATCAGTATTAACTGTGTGCATTCTACTTTCTTTCTGATAACTAAATGTCCTGAATCCTGTCTTATCTTGTAAAGGACCACCATATTCTTTAACGTGAAGTACCGACTCTGGAATACCATAGCATGCAATTAATGCTTTTAATCCGCGCTCAGTACCTTTTGTTTTTAAAAGATATGGTGCGTTATGATATAAACGTTTCCAAATTTCTTTTGATATATCTCCTTTAGGAATTGATCCTGCATTTGAAGCTGAGATCATAGTAGACGTATCAGGGGAAGTATATTGGAAAGTACCACTACCATCATCCCCTAAGAAATACTCATATATTGATGAATTTTCAAATTGCGAATATGCTCTAATACCTCTTTCAGTAAGGGCATTAAACACTAATTCTTTAGAAACACCATCATTTAAACCACTATGTGCTTGATATTTATCAGTTATACTATCAATATAAGCCCAAATACCATCAAAGTGTTGTGCTATCATTTCAGTAAATAACACATACGCTTCATTTTGTGGGTTGTCTTTTATGTCAGGTGGAATTGTTTTTCCTATATAATATGGATTACAGTCATCATATTTGCTTGCGCTTAACATTTGACCACCAAAATATTCATCTTCGTAATCACTAATAGGCGCTCCAAACCAAGATACAGCGGCAGCAGATGCTACTTTAGCATTTGTGTGGGGTTTTCCTGTGGTGGTCTTAGGCCAAGCGTAATCTCCTTTTTCAAAATAAAGATACCTTTCATAATAATCAAAACCTTGGATTATTTTATCGGTTTTATTGTTAAAAATTACTTTATTTTGTACTAATGGATTTGATGAAGATACTGAGCCTGTTACTTCATTTAATTGGGCTAAAGAACTTGAGTAAGATTCTAATAAACTTAATTTATATTTAAAATTTTTAAGTCTTTCAACTGCTGAACTATAATGAATAAAATTTTCAAAATGATATCCTGAGGGAGTATCATGATTATCAAATTCTAAATCAACAGAAATACTACCACTTAAATAATTTTGAATATTATTAAAACTTGAAGTTACTGATCCATTGGTTAATATATCATCATATGTTCTAAATTTAGAGGGAACTGAATAATTACTAGTGTAATCTATATTAAAATTTGGTTGGCTAAGTTCTATTCCCTCATCTTCTAATAAAGATGGACCTAAATCTACTTCTACTTCTAAAGGATTTATTATTTCTTCATATACTCTAAAAGGATTATTTACTCCTATTCCTGGGGGAAGAGGGTCATATAATTTTATTAATCCTGAATTATCTGTGGTATCTAATTGAGCGTTGATTGCTAAACCTGTAACTCCATCTATAAAACCTAAATTTAAATCTTTTATAAAAGGAGAATTATTAATTATACCAACTAAATCATTTATTCTATTGGTAAGATCAATACCACTAAGTTTTGGAAAAGTGAATCTAATTTCGGTCCTTGAAGGAGATACTTCTGTTATTATGAATTCCTTTGTAAAACCCGAGATGATTAATTTTCTTTGAAATGAAAATAATAATTTATATTTACCATTATTAAAACCATAATCATTTAGGGCCTGTTCGTAATTAATGTCAATCGAGTCTATTTTTTGATCATTTACATTATAATAAGGAACATAATCTTTAAAATCTTCATCATTAATTATAAGATTTCCATTTAAATCAAAAATAGATAATTCAATAGAGTCATTTTTTTCACCAAATCTTCTTAATAGTAGTTTTGATGGAATTTGCTCTAAATCAGATGAATTTATTGATTCTATGGTTGTTAAATTAATTGCCATTTAATTATATATTTAATTTATCTATTAATCTATTTTTATGGTAATCTAAAACTCTTAGACAATCACGTTGATCCTTATTACTAGACCTTTTATCAATATCAGTTACCCATTGTGAGTATTTTCTTCGATCCTGACCAGCACGATCTCCTCCTGGTCCTCCCTTATCAAATGCCTGTTGCATATCCTTCTTAGGTCCATTCATATTGTTGTTTTCAAAATCTTCTCCTCCTATCGATTGATAAGATGGAGAATTTCCACCCGCCAAATATGTTTCAACTGATCTCTTTTTAAGTCCTATTCCTAATAGTTCATAATTTTTAGTTTCCCAACCAATCATAGGATCAGTAGGATCACCTATGAGATCAAGTAATTGTTCTTGTGTCTCTAATTCATCAACTATATTTCCTAGGCTATCTCCTTCTTCTTGAGCTGTTTGTAGTTCTATTATTTGTGTTTGGAGTTTTGCTATTTGGTTATTTAAATCACCTATTATTTGGTCTTTAGGATCATTAAAATCTTGTACATAAGATGTACTTTCTTCAACAAGAGTAGTGTGAGATAAGTTTCCTATTTTGGGGATATCAAAAAATATTCTATAATAATCATTAAAAAATTTTGATATATCTACTTCTTTACTTTTATTATTTAATTCATTAAATGAAACATCAATACGATTTCTAAAAGAAGGTTGGCTGTAGATGATTTTTTGGAATCTTATTTCGCCTTCAAGAGAATATGAGTCATAGGTAACATCTGCTGGTTCGTCTTCGATTCCAGAAACTAATATAACATCATCGGATGAGGGTTTTCCTGGTATTTCATTTCCATATGTTGTACCAGTATTTCTTCCCTGATTTTGTTCAGAGGTATTTGGACTGCCGTAAGCCATTATGTTTTAACTACTTTAAAATAATAATTGTCATCATAAACTTGAATACCATCATTATTTTCATGTTTAAATAATAATTTATAATATCTTTCTTCTTGTAAACCGTTCATATATATTTTAAAGTGCATCCCTTCTACATCAGCACTTAATTTTGATTCTTCACCAAAAGGTATTATGGTTTCTTCAGTTGCATAATCAACTAATGAATAATAAGATTTACTAGTAAAATATTTAACATCTAAGAAATTTGAAGAAGTAACAAATTTTCGAGTTGGATATAATTCTCTAACATTTAATCTAAATTTGTATTCTTCTGAAGTTCTAAATTTTTCCTTATTATTTCTTAATGTGACGTATGTTTGACCGGTTTTGATGATGTTATTATCTGTTGCCGAGGTTGTGTCATATACTGAATCATCCCAGTGTATATCTAAATATGGTGGAAATATTGTATGGGTATCCATAGAGAAAAAATTTAATTCTCCATCATCTATTGCTGTGAATTCTTGTGAATTTGCTCTTTTAATAATAAATCCATTATTTACTATTCCATTGGGGTAAGTAGAAGAATATAGGCTATTGCTTATATGTTTAAGAACTGGATTAGTTAAATCTAAAGATAAATCTAAATCATCATTGTAACCATAAGTTCTATTTACTTCAAATCCAGATCCAGTATACCAAGTTCCTCCACCTTTAGAAGCTGATACCGGTATAAAACTAGCTGTAACTCCTGTTGAGAATGAGGCTGTTGCCCATTTAGTTCCTAAAGGATCATTTGAAATAGCATCTGGGCTTCCATCTCTATAGAACCATGAACAACCATCCGAGATAGTAGGTATATTAACAAATCTACCTGTTCCATTATTCCAACTACCCGATATTGGAAATACTTCTAAGTTTTGGTCTATGCTTAATTCTTTATGTTCAGTTTGGAATAGATTTAAACTTGCCGAAAAGGGTCCACTAACTATTACGTCATTTAAAACATTGTTTATTTCAGATTGTTTAAATTGGATTAAAATTCTACTAGGATGATAATCTAAATTTGTATTTGATGGTTCATCCCTTAAAGTTAAAATTTCATCTATACCGGTATTGAGGATTGTCCTGGTAGGGTGAGAATAAATAGTAGTATCTTTTTCGGGAAATATAAAATAATGTGCCATAGTGTTATATTGTTACTCTACCAATTATGTCTGTAGTAGGATATTTTAATTCAAAAATACTTGGATCTAACGATGGGTATATAGTATCATTTCTAGTGGCTGCTTCAAAATTATATTTAAATTTTGAATATCCTGAGTTTTCACCAAATAAATTAGTAAATGTTATATTATTTACTGATTGGACTCCCGTTACATTATATAATATACCCGTAATATCTCCTTTATTTATGGGCTGATTTATTTGCCAATTATTATATACATTAAAATATGATCTTAGATTTTCAATAGTGGTTAAAAGGACTCGATCATTTGAGTATCCACTTTTAACTGTTATATCAAATTCTATTTTAAAATTAATTATTGATGCCTCTTTAATATTAATGGAATCTGTTAGCATTCGATATTGTTCTAAGTAAGTTGCTAAATTGACCTTAGCAGCCTCTGATAAGGTAGTTAATTTTCCACTTAGATCGTATCCTAACGTATATAAATTTAATGCATTTGGATTAGATATTCTTTTATTAGTGTCAAGGGATATTTGAGTATCCTGTGTTATGTAAGCCTTAGCTATTGAACCAAATTGTGGTGGCATTGATAATGCTCTAAAAATATAATCCTCCTTAGTTACAGTTCGTTTTTGGGCTGAAAAATTAGCAATAGCATTTAATCTTATATCTTCAGCTGAATCTCCGCTACCTCCACCAATTGCAGGTGAAGGGTTATTACAAGCTATAGAATCAACTGCATCACTAAGTAAATCTGAATTTAATCCTCCTTTAGTAGCAATAGTGGATATATTTCCTGTTCTATTTATAACGTTTGAATTTGCATTGGATTTAATACCACCTCCAGTCAAATATTTTACAGTTAAAGTTGTATTAGATGGGACTTCTCCATATGCTTTAGTGAATAAGAAATTTGATGGATCATATGCTCTGTCTAATAGTGATCTACCATCTTTAATTCCTAGTCCTATATTATCTGGGTTTGGGATTATAGTAGTATCATCACCACTAGTAGCTCCTGCTCCAAAATGGATTTCTAATTTCTTATTGGATCTAAATCTAGTGACAAATCTTTTAGATACTTTTTTAGTTCTTAAAAGATAGGGAACTTGACCATTATATTGGTTTAGTGAAGGGTCATTAGCCTCAATATTAGGTACCTCTTCAAATATGGTTTCTTGAGCTAAATAAGGAACCTCTGTGTATTCATTTCCATCTGAATCCACTATAGATTGAATTCCTATAATTTTAGAATCATCTAATGATAGTGTTTTAAATCTTTCAGCATCTCCTATTTCAAATGTAGCTGTTTCTACAGTAGCACTAAGTGCTTTAACTTTTTTCTTTAATAAAAAATAATCTGGTTGACTACCTACCCTAGAGTAAACTGTTTCTTCTGTAGGATCTAATGAAGAACTAAATGCAAAATTCACATCATTTTGGATAAGATATGTAGTCCCACTACTGTTATTAGGTAAAAATGAAGAATTTTTTATTATTCTTAAAGCATAATCATAATCAGGACTACCATTATCTTTAGCTGGGATTTGTTGAAATATATCTAACTCAACAGAAGCGGGGTTTGTAATTACAGGATTATATCCTAAATTATATGCTAAAGCATATAAATTTTCTCTTTCACGAGCATACTGTAAGAATGTTTCTTGTACCTGAGCATCCGTATAAAATGATAGTACATCACCAATATATGATGCCATTTCAATAAACATAGTACCAGGACTTCCTTCAGAAAAATCATTAACAGTATCAGGATAGTAGATTTGGGCTAAATTAATAAGAGAATTTTTAAAGTCAGAAAAATCCTTATTAAGATAATTTATAGTTTTGTTATCTGATGTAGCGCTTGAATATGACATTAGTAATTAGATTGGAAATTTTCATTAGTAAAACTTAAAGTTACCGAATCTTCTTCGTCATTATATATTAAAGAATAATTAACTGTAACAAATAATTTATGTCCCGCAAGTCCTCCATCTTTTAATAAGACATTTTTAATCTGTATTTCGGGCACATATCGCTCGACTTGGGGATTTACATAATTTCTAAGATCGTCTTTTGAAATTTCTGTTTGTTGTTCAAATAACCTATTTTTTAACCCTGCCCCAAATAAAGGTTGATTTAATCTTTCTCCTGGAGAAGTAATTAATACATTTATTAATTTAGATTTAGCATGATCTTTAGTAGTATAATCTAGGGTGAATACTCTTTTTTTATTAAAAGGTAAACGAACTCCTACTGCTGTCTTTTCAGATACATCAACTGGGATTATTTTTACAGGTTTTAAGTTACGGAGTTTTATAGCCATTATGGTCTAAAGTTTTTCTTTTTATCTATTGCTTTCATTAATTGGCTGTAATCTTTACTCAAAAATTGATTTACAGGATCGTGAGGATTATGTTGTGGTTGAGGGGTATTATATGATGATTCTGCTGTTTCATTTAATAAACTATTTAAAGTACTATCTTGTGAAAATGATTGTGGTGTAAATTGTTCCCTAAGTTTTTGTCTAAATTCTTCAGGTGCAGGTTCATTTTTTAATTCTTTAATTTGAAGATCCTTATTAGGGCTAACTAATTCTTCTTTTAATAACGCAATTTCACGTCGTAAAGCGTAATCTATTTCTTCACGTATAACTTTTCTGATTACTTTTTCAAATGCACTTAATTTCATATTAACATGTGTTTTTAATAAATATCAAATATTTTTGTTTTATTGTTTAAATTTTTTAAAAATTCGTGATTGAGATTCTTCCTCTATAGGATTATTATCTACTTCAAGTAAATCACTTATTATTGTACCCGCAGGCGACGTATTATTATTTCGATCTGGAACGAATGGGGATTCTGTGGTGGAGAAGGAATTCCCAAATATTATATCAAAATCATCATTCAATTGTGCTCCATTATTTTCAATAAACTGTTGATAAAATGCATTTAATTGAGCTAATAAAGATTTTAAATAATCAATTAATTCCGTTAAACCAGAAATTCCTTTTTCTAAAGGTGTTTTTAATTCTGAAATTTGTTCATTAAAAAAAGAAAAAATAAGAGGAATACTTTCTATCGAATCTTCGGCTTTTTTTGTTTCCTCCTGTATCTTTTTTTTATCGTCATCTAATCTATTTACAGTTAGTCCACTAATAATGGGTGAGACTTGGGCTGCTAATAATGTATCTATTCCAGGAACTATTGTTCCTTTTATTAAGTCTATAACAGGAGTTATTATTTCTACAATATTATTAAGTATACCCATGAGGCTTTCTATCTTTTCTAATTTTTCTTTAATTCTTATTAATTCGCTTCGGGAGTTTTCTGTTTTGTTTATTAGTTTTGTTAGTTTTCTATTAAAATTATTGTAAACCGCTTCTGCTTTTAATAAACTTTTTTGATCATTAACTCGAATAGCTTCCAATTGATATTTAAAATCTTGGGGGGAAGGAATTTTTAGTGTATTTGCTTTTTGAGAACTCTTTTTTTTAACGGCTTCTGATATTTGCTCTTTACTTTCAAATAATATGGAAGTACAAGTATTTATAACACTATTAACTATACTATTTATCATCTTATGAATACATTTTCACTTTTAATCTCATCTAATCTTCCTTCTATCCTTTCTAAGTTAGATACTATAGATTGACCTAAAGCTTTATTTATAGCAGGATTAGGGCCTTGTAATCCTGATGTTTGTGGGTATTGGATTTTAAAAAATGTTTTTAATGATCCAATAAAATCAGATAATATTTGTTGTAATGTGTCACTTTTAACTGCTGGGATATTTGGGGTTTCTCCTTCTATTACAGGACCAATATATATTTTTTGGGTATTTATATAAGTATCTTTGCTAGTATTTATGTGAAATTCTCCATCAGTTTTAAGAAGAAAAAGATTTTTAGAAGAAAATACAGCATCATTTCTTCCATTAAATACTAATCGATCACTATCAATCATTATTTGTTTACCAACGTATAAATCTTCTTGTATAAATTCGTATGCCATGTTATTAAACTGTATATATTGATATTTCTCCTGCCTCAGCTTGAGCTAGTGCTTCTTGTTTAGTTTGATTTGCTTCAGTTCCTCCATCTTCTCTCCATGATACGTGAAAATGTTTACCACTAGCTGCTTTAGTAGGACTATCATATTCGTTAATAAAGGCAGCAGCTGGATAATTTCCTGCTAAAAATCCCCTTAATATAGTATCTACTTGTCTAATATTTTCTTCACTAGATGGGCTAATTACAAAATCACATCCTCTACCGGATGCATGTCTACTTACATAACTTAATTTATGGTGGAATTGATCATTTCCCCCAGTTAATACTATTTTTAAAGAAGGCATTAATTCATTTATTTTTCTTAAAATAGCTATTACATAATCTACAACCCCACTATCCATGTCTCCCCCATTAGATAATTCTCCTATATTATATTTATCTATAACTTTTTCTCTATATTTATTTCCTAATTCATCTAAAACTTCTCTTAATCTATCTGCATTAGGTGAGGCACCTGTGTAAGGGTATGGTGGGTAAAATGTAGGTTTATCCTCTGGAGGGGTATAATTAGGATCAGTAGATTCAATATCTTCATTTGACGGTTGTAAGGGATCAGGACGCTCATATGTAAATATTATTTCGGGGAATGTATGGTCCTTAAATGTAATTAGTCCTTCTTCTTGGGCTTCAGCCAAAGCAGCAAATACTGGATCATCAAATTCTTCAGTTATTACTACTGGTTCAGGTGATGGAGATGTAATTGTTTCTATTACTGGATCTGGGGAACTATCTTCTTCAAAATCCACCTCTTGAACATTTAAAGTAGTTGCTAATGGTGTAGTTGGAATAACCTCCGGAGGTGGTTTTCCTATTTCTACTAAAGGCCCTTCAACTTTAGTATAGGTAGAATTTAATGAATCTATATTATTAGAAGATACTACTATAGGTACACTTTGGTTTTCAAGTACGTAAATAGATCCTGCGTCTAAATTAGGGTTTTCATTTTCTCCTTCTCCTACACTAATAAGTATAGCAGAATCTCCTATAGAAGTATTAGTATCTTCTACATCAGTAACATTATTACTTATAATATTTTTACCTTCAGGACCCGTTGTAGTAAATCTTATTCTTTGACCATTTCTTCCTTCTTGAATTAAATCCCCCTCTGTTGGGGTTAATGATCTTTGATTGGGATTTTCTTTAAAATAATAACCTAATTTTATTTTATTTTCTTCGGATTCATCTAATCTAAAAACATAATTTCCATTACTTAATTGAAATAAACTGTATTTGGGTGCAGTAGAATCAGAACGGCCTAAAGAATATCCTAGATCTTTTAAATAATTATTTAATTCTCTTTCAGCTGAATATCTATTGGCATTTGTAAATTCTGATTTGAATTCAAAACTAGGAAGAGAAGTTGGTATTGTAGTATTATTGCTTTTTTGTCTTTTCTTTTTTCTTCTTGCTTTTGGTAAAGAATTATTAGTTGTATTATTATGTATACTTAAGGGAGGATGGTAATAGTTATTAATATTATTAGGATCTCCTTCTAAATCTTTATAGTAGTTATTAGTAGTAGATTGTATTACATGTACTATTTCTCCTTTTAAAGGATATAAAGTACTATTTCTATTAATAGGTTTAGCTATTGGAAGTGAATATATATCGTTAGTAGTTTCTCCAGATTTTTCATCCTCAAAAAAAATTATACCTATACTACTAGCACCATGGTATTTAGGGTGATTTATATCTAATATAATATCAATTACTCTTTTAGCTTGAGATTGATCTTTAGATGAATTATTACCCTTATTAGACCTACCAAAATTTTTATTTTTCCTTAGGCTCATTTGCTACTTCTTCTGCTATTGCTTGGAGTTGTTTAAGTTCTTCATCAGTTAATAATGCGTCTCCTCCATTGCTAGAAGCACTATTATTTAAACGTTGAATAACAGCCATCATTTTAATTAGATGTTCGTCATTTTTAACTGATACTTCTAAGTATTCTTTAATAAGAGGAACTACAACGGGAGCATCTCCTATATTTTGGATTAATGGTTTTAATTCAGCAATTAAAGCATTTATTTGTTTATCTTTTTTCTTACTATTAGTATATATTTCTTTAAATACATCAGAAGATGATTTCCCATCAAATAATATTTGATCAAGTGGATTACTCATACTAATAAATATATTATCCCTCAAGATATCTAGAATAAGAGTTATTAAAGATATCTCTCATTTTTTTAACCACTTTAGTTATAATAGGGGTTTCTAATTTTGTTAATTCCCTAATGTATATGTAGATGGCTTTTTTATTAAAAATTTCTAAATGTTCTCTATTTCTAAAAATAGTTAATACAGCATCTGCTACCTTAGCTTCATCAGGTTTTTTAAAATATTTATGTAGATTATTATCTACATGGGTAACATACATGTCTAGAAATTCTACTTTTACAGCAAGTGATTCATTATGTTCAAATCCATTTAAAATAGTATCGTCATAATCAGCATCTAGGGGGTCTACTTTTTTCTTTTTCTTTGCGTAATTTTTATTATTATAAAGAATAAGATAATTCTTTCCTACTATACTAAAATATGAAAAGGCCTTACCCTTTCCAACCTTAAAATAATGAAGTTTTTCTAATAGAAAGCAAATGACCTCGTGTTTTAAATCTTCAAGATCATCAACTTCAGTATAATAAAATTTAAATGTATGTATAAGATTTTCTGCTAATTTATAGAATGAATAATGTATTCTTCTATTATAAATCTTATTTCTTTCATCTTGATCGTCACTAGCTAAATATTCTACTATTGCTTGTTCGGTATCTTCTGTAAAATATAATCTTTTACTTTTTCTTCCTCTTTTCTTTGCCATAATTAGCGAAGGCGAAATTCATTTAATGCCTCTTGTATTTCCTTAACCCTTTCAAAGAACCAACCTATTTCATCATCTGCGTAAAATACTTTACGGTCATCTAATGTTTTTAATCTTTTATCACAATAATCAATGGCTTCACTTTGTTTTGCAATAAAATCTTCAAGAACTTCATTTTTCTTTACAAGATTCCATATTGCAAATAAACTTATTATTAATAAAGCAGATAATATTGCTATTGTGATAATCATTTAGTTGGTGTATCGTCAGTAAAAAATGAATCAATTATTGATTTTGTATTTTTACTAAAGTTAGGGTTATTTTCTTCTTTTATTGCTTTAGCTTTCCTTAGGCTTTTATCAGCTTTAGAGGCATTTGCAGGTTTAGTTAGCTGTACGACCGGATTTCCAGAACTCCAAGTTTGATATTCAATTTCTTGGGCTGTTTGGATTGCTTGGTGAATTAATAGAGGAAGGTGGGTGCGGAATTTGGTTTCCTTCTGTCCACTATAGAAATAAAATTTATTACTTTCATCAAATAGACCTTCTTGATTACGAATAGCTAAATATTCATTGTGTGAAAGTTTAATGCCTGCGTCTTGTAATAAGAAAATTGTACGGTCATAAATTTTCATTGCGGGTACTTCTGCATTGAATTTATAAACCATTCCTAAATTTTTTACATGCCAATCGGAGTCATTTTTTTGAAAATATTCATTATTCCAATCTCCTAATTTTCCTAATTGAGAAAATAATGAAACAAAATTAAGTTCTTCACCCGTGTAAGTTTCATTAGAATTATGAAACGCATATAATTTATGTAGTTGATTAGCTATTTTATTTACACGCAAAACGTGATCTAAATAACCACCTGGAAAGGCATTATTAAACCAATCCTTAGTGGATGCAGGGGCGAACATCATTCGCTCTTTTAAACAATCAGTAAGAGTTTTTAATTTTTCTAAACGCTCACCTTCAAAATTAGCTTCTAAAACTCCATTGAAGTTTTCAAAATTAACTTTTATTTGCTCTGCTCCAATCATCTTAAATGACCTATTCTAGAACCATCTGATCCTGGTTCTATATTAATAAGATTTTGTAAATTTTCATAAAGTTCCTTAAGGTCATTTTCCATAAAATAAATAGCATCTGCGTTTTTTCCACGCTTTACCATACTGTGAACACG
>TARA_R110002012_G_scaffold13629_1_pt1 | contig 18510 bp, 39 predicted proteins | sample TARA_R110002012 | Tara Oceans TARA_R110002012 (sample SAMEA4396515) | marine metagenome | biome: Westerlies Biome; feature: [DCM] deep chlorophyll maximum layer (ENVO:01000326); material: water (ENVO:00002006), including particulate matter (ENVO:01000060) such as... | depth 40 m
AGCGCAGCTATATCTAACTTATTAGTAACTATTTCATAATGAACAAAACAAACGCTACTTCAACAGATTCAATTCAAGTAACAAATTTAATAGTAACATAATGAAAGCAAGACCTTTAAATAGAAAAGAAAAAATAAAATTTTCAAACGCAAATGGTAATAATGACCCAGAGCTACAAAATGCTTACCAACAATTTTTACAATATATAGCTGATGGTTTAGAAACCGTTAGCTTTATACCTAGTAATATGTCGCCTTGTGATTTTATTGCCAATTCATCTGAGGCTCGTCCTTTAATATCTAATACTATTGATGAAATATTAAACAACTATAACTCGCCTTTATACAATTACACGCTACTTTACATGAGTCAAAATGGGTTAACACAAAAAGATGTAGCAGATGATGTTATAGAATTAGCTTGTAATGATACACCTACTATTCCAGACGCTTCTTCAACACCTCAAAATGATTTTACAGGAACTGTTTTAGAAGGAATAAATTCACCTCAAGAATTTGCTCAACAATTTGACGAATATTTTATAGCTGAATATTTATATAATAACGGAGATTGTAATGGTAATGTTTCTCCTAACAACCCTAATTTAAATGCTTTAGTAATGGGGCTGAAAAACGAAGCTTATAGTATTGGAGGACAAGAATACATAAACGCGGTTATTGCTTATCAACCTAATCTTTCTTTATTAAAAAATCTTATGACAGGTTATTGTCAAGGTATTCCTAATATGGGTGATGATGATTTAGGTACTCCGCCAACAATACAAGGTTGTACAGACCCTACCGCTTCTAATTTTCAACCTACAGCTGTTTTTGACGATGGAAGTTGTGTATATAATGAATCTGAAATTGGTGATTGTGATGAGCTAGAACTAGAAAATGCTCAACTAGAGCAAGAAGTTAACTTTTTACAAAATAATCAAGATTTTTTAATAAATCAAACTCAAGAAATAGCAGATTATTTTCAAAATGAAAATCAAGAATTAGAGGAGGATAATCAAAATCTACAACAAGAGAACGTACAGCTTAATGAAATATTAACCGATTATGCAGCTGAAATCAACGACTTACAAGAAGTTTATCAATATACACTTATGGAGTGGAGTCAAACTTTAATTGCGGTTGAAGATTTTGCTAATCAAGCAGGTATAAACGCAGTTATAAATAATTCACAAAATGTTTATAATGTTTTACAATCATTACAACTTCAAGGAAGTGTTAGCCAAGATGACATAAATGATTTGGAAAATCAACTAAATCAAAGCTATATGGAAATTGCAAGTCTTGTTACTGATTTAACTGATTTGCAAAGTGAATTAGCTCAATCACAAAACAGCACACAATCTTATGAAGTATTAATTGACAATTTACAAGCTCAATTAGAGAATATGATGAACGCGTTAGAAGTTTCTAATGCTAATACAGAATCTTTAGAAACTATAATCCAAGGTTTACAAGATGAATTAGATGAATGTAATAATTTAGAAGAGTTAGATGGTATAGTTGATGATTATAATGTATTATTAGCAGAATTTAATGTTATTAAAAATCAAATGAGCAGTTTATTAAATAATAATGTTAAGCCTAAACCCATAAAACCTATTAATAAACAAGTTAAATTTAGAAAAAAATAAATAAATGGCGTATTAGTCAACATACTACTTAATTATGACAATAACTTTATCAGCAATATATATTATAATAGCAATACTAGCAGTATTATTAACAGGTTTAGCTATTTGGGTGAGAATGAATAATGAAATGACTAAACTCAAGTCTAGGGTTCACTATCTAGAAACAAATGATACAGAATTAAAAGCTATGTTGGCAGCCATAAACGCAAAACTTCAACATATAGAAATATTACTTGCTTCAAATCAGATAAAAGAAAAATAAAGTATTCTAATCTAGAATAATTAGGATAATAAAATTTCCTAAAAAAGAGGTTCAATTGTTTTTGAACAAAATAAATATAGTGTTTTAATAATTAAAAAAAATAAAATGGAATTAACAGAAGAAGAAGAAAAGAAAGTAGCTCAAAAAATGGGTACACCTGTTTATTTAGGTGCCTTTGTAGGTTTACTTGGAACTTTTGCTTATTTAGGTGTTTTTAAAAGTAAAAAAGGAATGATACCTAAAGTTTTAGTGGGTACTGGTATTACAATGCTAGGTATATTAGCTGGTAGTATGGTAGGTACAGCTGCTGTAGAAAAGTATAAAGAAGAGCTTGAAGAAGCAGACGAAGATTAAGATGAAAAAAAGACCAGGTAGAAAATCAGCTGCTCAAACTAAAGCACCTAAAAAGGAAAGAATTAGTGGAAGTAAAACCAATAAGGCTGGTACTGCTAAGTCTAAATCTTCTGCTAGAAAAATTACTTATTCTGATAAAACTTTAATTAAAATTAAAAACTTAGTTAAAGAATATAATAGTAAAAATAGTAAAAAAATAAAAGTACCCACCGCTAAAGCTGTAGTTAGAAGAGGCATGGGTGCTTATTCTAGTTCTCACAGGCCTACTATATCTGGTGGTCAACCTAATTCTAGGACAGCTTGGGGATTGGCTAGGTTAAAAGCGTTTATGAGAAAAAAGAGTGGATCAAAAACAGCTAACGGAGCTATTAATAGTTCTCCGATAAAAAAGTCTTACACTCAAGATAATGACTTATTATGAAAAATAAAAATACAATATTAGCAGGTTTATTAGTTGGTGGAGGCTTATTAGCCTTGTACTTATATAAAAGATCACAAGTAGTTGATGATACAGATTATTCAACAGGCGGTGAAGGTCTATTCGGAAATTTAACCGGAGAAGAAGAAGAGGTTTATAACTTTATAACTGATAATTATCCTCAAACATTAGAAAATGAAGCAGATCTAAGTAGTTTTGAGATCGCAACTGCTACTATTACTTATATGTCGCCTTATTATTACTATCAAAATGATTGTACTCTTAATGGTAATTGCCCAGGTGGTTTAACTGGTACTGATTTAGGTTTAGTACCTGTAAATGAATGGAGTGAAAACATGTGTGTAAATCCTGATAATTGTGTTTTAAATGACTACGTGGATTGGGTAAATCAATATTACGAACAATAATATATCGTTATGGGAAAAGATAACACTAAGCTTAATATAATGTATATAGCGTCTATTTCTTTAGTTGCTTATGTTGTTTTTGATTTAGTAAAACTTATTGAAAAACAAAAATAAAAATATCATGGCAAAAAAAATAAATGAATATTTTAAAAAAATGAATGCTGCTCGTAAATCAGGAGCAAAATCTTTTAGCTATAAAGGTGATACTTATGTTGCTAAGAAAAGTAAAACAGGTTTAATGGTCTATAAAAAGAAATAAAAAAATGGCAAGTAAAAAAAATATAGAGGCTCAAATTGAATCTACTGTTTTAAATTTCAGCAACAATTATAATAACTGGAGACACAAACATCTTGCTATTGACGAGTACGGAGGCGATTGGTTTGTAGATTATATTACACAAGAAGATTACAATAATGATGGCGAGTTTAGACTAAAGCAAGAATTATATGATATAGCTAAGGATAAAAATGTTGATATTTATTTATATTATGACGTAAGAGATAATTGGGGCAAGGTAGAGGTAGATAAATCCATTAAGTGGGGATATACAAAAGTTCCTGAAGAAGGACCAGAAAATCATGGGTTGGCAGATAGTGAACGTCCTAAGCCTACATGGAACGAAAGAGAAGATATAGCAACAATATTAGCTAATGATGTTGAAAAAGATCCTGAAAATAAAAAGATTGTTAAAAAACTAATACAAGCAATTGGCTATAACATGAATGAAGCTATAGAAGAAGTTAATTACTACGGAGATTTACATTTAATGTCCGATGAAGAATATGACAAAATATATACGCGTACATTTGAAATTTTAAGTGAACGGTCTGTTAGATATGCTAAAGGCGGCAAAATTGCATATAAATACCCAAAAAAATAGAAATTCAATAAATTGCCTTATAAAATAAAAAGACATACATATATACAAGCGAAGAAGCTTGGAGTCACTGTAAAGCCCTCTAAAGTTAAAGGTAAGAAGATAGATGTGTTTAATAAGAAAGGTGATAAGGTGGCCTCTGTTGGCGCTATAGGATATGGAGACTTCCCTACATTTAAGCAGACTAAAGGTAAAAAGTATGCGGACGAAAGACGTAGGCTTTACAAAATAAGACATAATAAAAATAGAAACAAACGCGGTACACCAAGTTATTATGCTGATAAATTATTATGGTAGAAAAAGATGAAGTAAATATAAGTCAAGAGTCTAAAGTACAATTAGACCTACAAACCTTAGTTGCAATGGTTGTTGGTGTTGTATCTTTAGCTGGTATTTGGTTTACTCTTACCGCTGAAATATCTCAACTACAACTAGACGTTATGCGTATGAAAGATGATGTAGAACTTAACCATGAGTTTAGAGTTAAGTGGCCTAGAGGTGAAATGGGATCTTTACCAGATGACGCGAAACAAGATTTAAGAATACAATACTTACAAGAAGAAGTAGATTACTTACAAAAAGTAGTAAAAGATCTTGAAATAAAATTAGCAAAGCAATAAAAAAAGCAAAATAACTACTAGTTTATTTTTTTATAAACCAAAAAGGTGTATATTTGTAGTAACAAAATCAAGTTTAACTAACCGAAATCCTGTGAATTCATAAGCAGGTATTATTAAGATGACAGCTACACAATTAGTACAAGACATTAAAGACGCAAATGCTATACAAACTTTAGCTGCTTTTACAGTAGAAAACGAAAATCACGAAATTGATATATTCTTTTCACAACGACGTGGAAAGTGGGTATTGTTTTTCGATGGTAAAGCTATTAAAGATTCTAAAAACTTAGAAACTTTAGTAAATAAATTAGTTGATCTAAACGTTTTAAATTAATAATAAAAAAATCAAGTTTAACCAAACTAAAAACTATTAATATGGGATATTATGCAATTATACATTACTGTAAGAATAACGGGGGATTGTTCTCTCTATTAGATACACATCTTATTGGTGGTGGTGGTTATGAAGTAAGGAATGATTTTAATTTTAATGATAATTATAGTGATTATTTTTAGAAATAAATAAGTATTTAAAATTAATTAGTAATAAAAAAATCAAGTTAACTAAACTAAAAAAAGTCCTGTGAATAAATAAGCAGGCGTTTATAAAATGGAAACATTAAAATCACGTTACAGCCTAAACTCGTTAAATAAAATGATTGTAGAAGCTGGTGGTCATTTATCTAATGAAGAGATAGAAATAGGTACTGATATTAAAATTCATGACAATGAAGTTAGTGAGGATGGTAAAAGAGTTAAAATCACACAGTATCTTACTCTTAGATTTGGATATTGGTTACCTATTAACGTAAGTGCGCTTGGTGAAGCTTTAGGTTGTCCTGCAATAGATATTATTGAAGTTATTTATGAAGATGATGACGTTAGAGACAGATACCATTACAAAGTACCTATGAGCCCTTGTTATCATCAGCTAACTACTAAAGTCGATAAAAAAAAATCTAAAGAAGAGCGTAGAATGGAAGCTTTAGAAAATGGAATTCTTGATTGGCACGATAAACTATAAAATAGGATAAGGCATGGAAACTAAATTATTTAAACAATTTGCTATTACAAACAACTTTCTAGATGGCTTAAAGAGCTCAGAACAGGATAAATCTAAAGTAAAAGAATTGGGTTTTATTACTTTTTTTGAGTTATATGACGATGATGATGTAAAATATTATTCTGGTTATATGCATCCAGATATTGAAGATGAATTTATTCCATTAGATTGGGCTATGTATGATTCAGGATGTACTTATATTAAAATAAGAAATAGTAACGGTAAAATGGAAATATTATGAAAAACGAATTACCAAGAGTAGAATGGATGTTTTTATTTAAAAACGGAGGTTGGAACTCTGTTTATGCTAAAACAAAAAAAACAGCTATTAAAATAGCATTAAAAGAATATCAAAATAGTTCTAGTTTAGAGCCCGATATTAATTCTTTTAAAAGAGTAGATAAAAACCCAGAATCGTATAAGATTTTAATGTCTTTATTTAATTAGCTTTACTATGGATAAAATAATTAAAAATAAACTTTCTTTTTGGGAAAAAGAATTAGATAAGGCTAAAATAGATAAATCAAGTTTTTATATTAAATTTGCGTCCCAAAAAATTGAACAATTATTATCAATTTATAAAAACAAACCTATGAAGTTAGATCGATTTGAAACTAGTTTAGAAATTATAAATAATAAAGTTTATTCTTTTAATAAGTTAGTAGGTATTATAAAAGATGGTTATATACATTGTAATAAAGATGAAGTATTAAATAAATCTTCTATTAAACATATAGAATATACCGCTGAATATTTAGGAAAAAAAATAAAACACTGTTAACGAAGATACTTAAAGGATAGGCCAAAAGCCAAAGCCCTGAGAATGTTGTACCACTCCAACTGCTAAGAAAAAATCCGTTAATTATATTAACTAAACCGGGTGGATTTATGGAAAATCAAATTAAACAAAACAATTAAAGAGAGGGTGACGATCCTCTTTTTTTTTTTAAAAAAACTAGTAGTTTATTTTTTTATACACAGTAAATTTGTATATTTACATAACAATCAAGTATTAACTAAACCAAACCCTGTGAATACATAAACAGGTAACTACAAAATGATAGATTACACAAGCAATTTAAGAGAAGTGTATTTAGATGTAAAAAAAGGTAAAAGAGTTATTAATTATCCAGACACTTATCAAGGTAAATTTACGTTTAAAATATATAAAGATTATGAACTAGAGTGTTATGACTCTAAGTACTATGTCATGTGTGAAGAAACAACTGAACTAATCGGTTGCAATACTAGAAAAGAAGCTAATGGAATATTATTAGAGGTAGAAAGTTTGGATTTTAGAATAAATCACCATCAGGAAGAAAAGGATAAAGAAGAGAGGCCATGGAGACATGGTTTAGAATCATATAAATCTTATTACTCATGAAAAAAATAATATTAGTATGGATCGCTATGTTTTTATTTGTGATCTTAATATGTACTTTAATTTACATACTGTTTAATCTTTAATAAAAATCCTGAGAATACATAATCAGGTATTAATAAAATGAAAAAGTTATTTTTAATCGTACTAGTTTGTTATTTACACAACGCGGAAGCTCAGAATTATTCTAATAATTATGGTAATTATGATAATTCATTTTGGTTTGAACAACCACAACAACCCATATTAAATTATCAGTTTAATAACATTTATAATAATGGTGGTAACTGTAATCGTTATAACTCTAATATTGCTGCTAGAGAGTTTGGTAGAAGTATAGGTAACTTAATTATATCAATACAAAACAACAAAAGAAGAAAAAGAAATAGAAGGGCTAGAAGTAATTATTATTACAATAATCGTAACAATAATAATTGTAATAATAGACCTAGATGTTGTAATTAATTTAAGAAAAAATAGTTAAATTTCATATGTATGGAATTTAATTATATAAAAGTATCATTCGAGAACATACCTTTTGCTGTATTAAAAATGCAAAAAGGTTCTTTTGAAGAGTTGTTTTTAGTTGACTCGCTTATAGATAATGGTTTTAAACTAGAGCCATGTACTAAAAAATTATATGATAAACTAGTTGGCGAAGACAAGGTATTAAGTATAGAAGATATTAATAATCTAGATATAGATGATTTTATAAAATAAAAAGAGAGGCTAAGCCTCTCCTTTAAAACACAGTAAATCTAAATGTAAAACCAAAAACACAAAGATTAATTTTATAAAACTACAAAAAAAATATATTCTACCTCGAATTCTTATTGAACAATATCGTAACTAAGTAATATGTATTCAGTATATTATTAAATTACTTAGAATAAAATGATATAGATATGAGAAAGAAAAAGACTAAAATGGTAACTAAAGATACCTATGAATTAATGTTTGGCCAGAAAGCTCAAAAAATTATTCAGTGTACTAAAAAATATAAACCAATAAAATCACAAGGAGCATATTTAAATGGAAAACCCTACATCGATTAAAACACTTAAAATATCACAGTCTTTGATGAAAGATCTAATATCGTATTTCAAAAAAGAAACTTGTGGTTATTTATTAAAAGCTAGATATTTCGATGGTTTACAAATTAAACCAAGTGAAGCTATGGATATTGGTAATTGGTTTGAGTATAAATGTACTGGGCAGTTACCAAGAAATGGTGAAGTACCTGAACCTAGATTATTAAAAAGTGGTAAACTATCTACTCCATACGCTAGGATGGGAGAACAAATAGAAAATTACCATAAAGGTATTAAAGAACATGGTTTTGATATAGTAAGTTCTGGTCATATTTTTACAAAAAATAAGATAGGAACAGGTATTGCTGATTTAATCGCTAGAAAAGACGGTAAGTTGTGTATTATAGATATTAAAACAACTTCATTGTTTAATGACAAGTGGAGTGAAACAGGTTGGGACACTGACAGTTTAGAATATAAAGATCGCTTGTTGATACAAGCTGTACAATATACTTGGTTAGCAAGAGAAGAGTTTAATGAAGATGTAGATTTTTATTTTATGGTTTTCAACTCTAAAAATGGTAAAGAATATAAGATCTTAAAAATAAATTTAGATGAAGATAGATTATTGACACACCAACACTATGTAGAGCAAGCTAGAGAAAAGTTAAAAGAAGAATTAAAAAACGGTTTTAAGGCACACCCTAGTTATTTAAGGTGTTACGATTGTCAATTAAAAGATAATTGTTCTAAAAGAATAGATGTACCTAAAATCGAGGAAATATATTACTAATATGAAAGGAATAATAGATCAAGTTATAAAAAAAGGTATAAAAAAGGGAAAATCTCTTCAAGTTATAAGAAGATATTTAAAAATAAAGTACAAAATATCAGCAACTATAAACGTATTAAAAAAAAGATTAAAACACAGTAAAAAACAAACAAATGGATAAAAAAGAAAAATTAGAAATACAAGGTGAACTAAATTCAAAAGAAATTCAAAAACAAATTAAAAAACTTAAACCTACTTGGCTAAATCAAATAGATAGTGGTTTTAGTCAAATGACTAAAGTTTATGGAGGTGAAGAAAATGAAAAGGCTAAACAAAAAGCGATGATAGAATATGGCTTCGCTAAAAGTGTGTTTAGAAATAATACAACATTACAGAAATGTGATCCAATATCTATACTAGACGCTGTGGTTAATGTAGCTAGAACTTCATTGTCTTTAAACCCAGCTTTAAGACTAGCATATTTGATTCCTAGAAAAGGTAAGTGTACTTTAGATATTTCTTATATGGGTATGATTAAACTATTAAGAGATTCTGGTGCTATACAACATATTGAAGCTTTTATAGTGTTTGATGATGAAAAGTTTATACATGATATAGCTGAAAACAAAATAATACACGAACCGTTTTATACTAATACAGAAGAAGAACACCTCAAACGCGGTGTGAGAGGTTGTTATACGAGAGCTGTATTACCATCTGGTTTAATATCTTATTGTTTTATGCCTATGTGGGAAATACTTAAGATCAAAAAAGAATCTAAAAATACTGGTGCTAATAGTGTTTGGGATAAGTGGAGAGATGAAATGATTAAAAAAACAGTTATTAAAAGACACTGCAAGACCTTAATAGCTGAACCTAGTCCAGAACTAATGACAGCGATGAATATAGAAAATGAAAATAATGGTCTCAAATCTATACCTCAGAAAGCTAAGATCTATGAAGCTTTTGATGTAGACTACGAGATTTAAAAACGTTAAATATTTGTAATGGTAAGAACTAATTACTTATATTTACACTTTCTATCCAAGATGGATCCACGGTAACAGCTCTGTTGCCACCATCTAGTTTAGTTAAACTTGATTTGAAGCGCGGGGTGGTTCCTGCGCTTCTTTGTTTTATTTTTTTTGCAAAAAAGTTTGTAGTTTATTTTTTTATACACTGAAAAGGGTTATATTTGTAGTATACAAAATCAAGTTAAACTAAACCAAGTCCTGCGAATTCATAAATAGGCACTACCAAAATGATTAATACAGCAACAATTATCTTAACAGCTCAACTAGAGGAAAACAAAGCTTTTCATAATGATGGTGAAGCGTGGGTAAAAAAGTTTGGTCCTAAGATTAAATTTGAATTAGCATCAGATGATGTAATGTATATGTCTGACGAAGATGTAGCTGAAATATGTAAAGAAGTTTGTAAAACTCAATCTGGTGATTTAGAGAGGTTTACTTATGTTGCACATGAAGTCGAGTTACAGAAGCCTATTGAAGTTGATGTAGAATATTACTACGACCAAGAAAAAGGTAAACACGTTATAGATACAGACTTTGATAGTGTTAAAGAAGATGAATTACAAAGTCTTATAGATGGTTTATCAGAAACAGCTTTAATTCAATTATGGGATAATGTTCATGGTGGTTTTCCAACATCTGAAGAGGAGTTACCTTACAATCCTGTTCAGCCTTTAACTCCATATCAAGGAAAAATGGATAATATAGTTTCTAAAATAGAAAGCAGAATAACAGCTATAAGAGAGTTTAATTGTGTTATGACAGGTGGTACTGTACAAGTCGTAACTATTGATGGTCAAGAAATTTGCGTAGAAAAATAAAATTAAATCAAGTTAACTAAACTAAAAAAAGTCCCGCGAATACATAAGCGGGCATTTAATAAAATGGGGAATACAGATTTAAATACAAAATCAATGACAAATTTACAGATTACTGCAAAAGAAGAGAAAATGTTGAAATACATTAAATCACAACAAAACGAACAAGGACATTCAGATTTTATTAGTACAGATGTAAAATGTAAATCAAACGCTGGTGTAGTGTCATCATTATTTAAAAAAGGTCTTATATATGATTCTTATGATTCTTTAAATGATGAAGATTTTGAAGAAAGAAGATATAAAATGTGGTGCTTAACAGAAGAAGCAATTAAAATAGTAGGTAAACCTAAGTCTTGGTGGTAGATAATTACGTATAAAAATAATTTACAAGTTAATTTTTGTTAAATTAGTTAAAAATAACCCCCGTTGAGATGGAATAGTCCCTTTTGTTTTATGAGATAAACCGATAAGCGGTAAGCTCATATTCATTAGGGGCTATTTAATTATGCAACAAGTATGGATTCTTCATTAATTAAATAAGTATTTTTTGTTGGATTAAAAAGTAATTGTGGAACTACCCAATATTCAAAAAACCTCAACTTTAGTTTATAAGAGTCTTGTAATACAAAATCAGTTGGATTTAATATTTGAGAATCATTATGAATACTTATAACTCTTTCTAAAATATCATCTTTATCTTTTTGATCTTGTTCTGAATTTCTAGTAGCGTTTTTAGATTTATTTTTAATAAATATTATAAAATCAACCTTTATTAAATCAACGTTATGTGTCAAATTAGATCCTGAAATTACACAATTAACTTTATCATCTAAATATTCATTAATTTCTTTAACTTTTTCTGGCAAAGTACCTTCGTTTATTACATTATACTCTTCGTTTAAGTAAACGCCTAACGTATGAGCTATGTCTTTAGAGAATTTGTTTATATAAATAGAATTACCACCTGTTATAATAATTTTTTTTGCTTTATTTTCTTTTAACTTATTTATTAAACCTTCCATTTTTAAATTTTATTAATACTTATCCACTTACCGTTTTTACTATATTTTTTCTTAGATCTATTATATATTATATTTTGGCCATATAAATATTTTTTAGGCATTAAATCAGTTATAAATATTTCATTATTATTTACTAATTCTTTACTTAGATCTTTTTGTAAAACTAACAATTCTTTTATTATAATAGCTCTTTCCCATTCACTTATTGTTATATCCCAATCATTTAATTTGTTAACTATTTCTAAATCAGGAATAACTTTCTCATCATTAGCATACTGTTTTATTGTAATTTCAGTGTTAATTGGTTGAACTGTATCGCCTAATGAAAACATCTTACAATATTCTTTAGTTTTCTTTTCATCTAAATTAGATTTTACTAATCTCTTTAGGTAATAAATTTCGTCTCTATTTTGTGGTACACCGTGGAAATCAAAAGTAGATGGAGCAAGCATGTAATTAGATAACTTATTACTACCAAATATTTTGTCTTTATAATCAGCTAAAGAATCTTTTAGAATTTTTATTTCTTCTAAAAGTAAAGCGTTATACAACTCATTTATATTTACTACGCTATTATCTTTAGTTTCGATTACATAATGCTCTGGATTAATACCAAAAGCCTCTACGTTAACTTTCCAATTAAAATCAGGTTCTAGTATAGCTTTTTCATCGCCATAATAAAGTCTAATTATTTCTCTTTTTGTTAGCATTGAGTTTTTTTTGTTTCCTTATCATTTTGTATATAAATAATTCTATATTCTCAATAAATTCAGGATCTTCTTTAGCTAAAGGGTCAATAGATAGAAGAACATCTCTAATAACGTCTTCATCTATCTTCATCGTCTTTTATTTTAGAATTTAAAAAATCTTCTACTTCATCTAAATAACCAAAAGAATAAAGAAAAGAATTAATTAATATGATTAAAAATAAAAACAAACAAATGTATATTAAAAACATACTATTTATTTTCAGGAATAGGTTTAGACTTAAAGGTTTTACCAGATCTAAATTCTTGTTCAAATATTTGTCCGATCATTTCAATAGATCTATCACAATGGCCTCCTACCATCCATTCGAAAACATTTTCAAGAGGAGTATCTTTTTCAGTCCATTTACCTGAGTTATCATCATATATTGTACAACCTATATCTGAACCTAATTCTCTAAAACCCCATTCTACTCTTCTATCTGATCCTATTATTCTCATAGGTTGTCCAAAGAAGTGGATAAGATCTTCATACGTACACCGTAAATCAGCTACTTGTATAAAACCTCTAGTTCCTACAGCATGGTCTACCACAACTTGTTTGTTTAAATCAAAAAACTCTTTTTTATCCTGTGTTGTAGATAAGTTTTCTGCAAATGGGTTAAATTCTTTGTTGGTTTTTTTTATGCTCATTATTTTGCTCTTATAAATTCATATTTTACTTCATCTCTTTCCATAAAGAACCTTAACCAATATGCTCCTAAAGGTTTTGGTGGCCTACCCCGTTCTCTATGAAAGTCTTGGCCCATTAAGTACTCTTCTTTGTAAGTAGGTAAAGAAACATGTACTTGTTCATCAATATACAAATTACCTTTTATATTAATCCTTTCTCTTGGTTGTGTTAATAACCACTGCTCGTGTATGTGTCCAGATACACAAAAATTAGCGTCTGGTAAATATACAGCTTTTCTGTTAGCTTGTATAGTACCTTTAGTAACAGGTCCACCGCCACCATAACCATGTGTATAGTTTAAGTTTAAAACATTAGATGTAGCTTTATTACCTTTACTTAATCTTTTAAATCTAAATCTAATCCAACCAGTGTACAAACCTCTTTTTACATGTGTTCCATTTTTATAATTTAAAGCTGAAACAAACCTTTCTATTAAATCAGTTTCATGATGTCTTCTTATAGCGCTTTCATGATTACCTTCACTTATCATAGCGAACAAATCAGCATAAGGACTGAACCAATCAACAGCTGTATTTACTACAGCATCTAAATAATTATCAACTTGGTGTTCTGGTCTTACGTTTGATTTTGAAGATCTTCTATCGTACTTACCTTGCATAACACAGAATAAATCACCAAAGTCTAATATTTTAGCTTTTCTTTCTTTAGCTTGATCTAGATGTTTTTTTTGAAGTTTCCAATCTGAATGAGGATTATCCCAATGCCTATCAGAAGAAAGTAAAAACCATTGATTTAAATCAGGTCTGTTTTTAAATTCTATATTAATATCTATTACGTTTGGGTTTACCCTTTCTACTTTTACTTTTTGTGACATAGTAATAAGGTTTAATTTTAGTAGTCGTAATATACTAAAAAAAACTAATAGCCACGTTGTTGTCTATCCGTATTCTCTTGATTTTTAGATATAAAGAGGTTATAAAACTCACTTCCCGTCATGCCAATTGAAACACCAAAGTTAATTAAAAAGTGGAAAGCATCAACTATTTCAAATTTAAGTTCTAATAAATCTTCATCAGTAAGATCTTTTATAGTCATTTCTTTTGCTTTATGATGATCTTTTTTCCAGTATTTCCAAGCAGCATTACCTATTCCATCATTAACACCACCTAAAGCATCAAACATTTCGCATATTTCGTCATCTAAGGCGTGTTTATTAGAAAACCATATATCTGCTATCTGTTTTAAAGAAAGTCCATCAAACTTAAAGTTATAGTTGTTTTCTTGTGATTTTTTTTGTATCTCAAATATATGATCTAAAGATTTAGATTTTTTATCATTAACCTTAAGATCTGAGCATTTATTATCTGTGTTTGCCATATTAAAGTAGTGTTAGTTGTTCGTTAATTAAACTTGGTTTACATTTTCTATAGTGTACAAAACCTTCGTGTATAGCAATACCATCTATAATATCACCAGTTTGTACCTCTCTTATTGATCCATTTGTTGTTTTAATATTTAATGGTCTTCTACCATTATCATACCATCTTATTTCCTGATTATTAGGTAACCTGAGAATGTATGTTTTTACTCTCTCAAATTTCAACTCTTTAAAAGGGAGAATTTTTGCTACTAAAACTTTCATCTTGTAATGCCTGGTTATTTATTGACAGGTCTTTTGTTTGGTTAAACTTGATTCGCAGTAAATATAAAAAAAATTTATTAATTGTTAAACATTGTCCATGTGAATTTTATGTATTTTTTTGAGTGTATCTTTTAAATAAGTTTCATCACCAAATTCTATATGACAATTTCTACACACGGCCATAAGGTTTTTTATAGTATCTTTTTTTTTACTACCACCCATTCCCCTTGAGTCTATATGATGAATATCTACAGCTTTTCTTTTGCAAATTTCACATGGTATAAAATCACCTTCATCATAATTAAAAAAATCACAATATATTTTGGTGTGATTATTCATCTTTGTTACCGAGTTTTTTTATCTCTTCATCTAACATTTTTCTATTATGTTTAGCCTCTTCTTTTACTTTATCCCTCAAACCTTGTAAAGCGTGTAAACCATCTTCTTCAAAATAAGAAAGTATTTCTTCCGTTGATTTATCACTCTTCTTAAGTTCAGTATTATAAACGATTGCAGTATAAGCTAAGCCAATAAGAGATATAGTAATTATAATAAACACTACTGATATTAAAAATCCCATTCTTTCCCTCTATTTATAACGTTAATTTTATTAAATATTTTTTCAAATATATTAAGTTTTTTTGTTTTAAAATATTTAAAGTGCCTATCATATACATGCATGTTATTAGCTAAATGAGTATAAGTACCAGATTCTGTTTTTAATCTACTAGATATTAGATCTTGTAATTTAGCAAAACAGTAAAAATCATTACATAAACCATAAAAAACATCATTACTACGCATGTTAACTGTGCAATGAAGTTTATCATCGCTAGGAATAAAATAAAAGTGAATAGATAAAGTACATGGGGTATCATTCCTATATTTTTCATGTTCTTTACCGTCATAAAGAGTAATAACAGCTCTTCTAGAATATTTATTTCTTTTTAGTTCATTAATAACATAATTAAGCTGTTTATTCCTATTCCATTGGTAACCATAATTACTGTTTACATTACCTTTATCATCCATGTGGTTTTTCCATATCTTAGCTACCTTGCTTATTTCTTCAGCGTTTGGATTACCAGATAAATACCATTCCCATTCTTTTTCAGCATAAGAAGTTTTGAATTTTCTCCACTTGGTCTTAACTACTTTGTCTTTAACATCTTTGATAGTAAAAATGTAATTATATAAAGCTTTTGTATTACCATGATCTGCACCGTTTTTCATCACATCGTTATATATGTGCTCAAATGCGTCTGTTATATTTTCAAAAGTACTATTCATTTAAATATTTTTTTGAATCATCAGACTTAACAAAATCTTTGAAAGACAAAACGTCTGGCCAGTCTTTAACTTGGTCTATAATAAATTGTCCATAAGCTACAGCTAATTTTTCAACTTGATCGAAAGTATAGCAATCGCTATTATATTTTTCTAAAACTCTTACTCTAGCCTCTAAGCATTCTACTCTAGCTAAATTAAATTTAATTGCTTCATCTTTTGCCGTCATATTTTTAAATTTAAAATTTACCACTTACTGTTCCGTTAGGTTTTTTGATGATTCCACCAAAACCTTTGTTTTCTTTAATAGCTTTCATGTAGTTATCACAGCACATAGCTTCAGGTGTAACAACTTCACCATTTACAACTTTTATACTATGTTTAGAAAGTATTAATTCTTTATCACATATTTCACAAATAAACTTTGCCATAAGCTATTTTTTATCTTTATTAGATTCTTTAATATAATTATCAAGAGCGCCTAAATAAGCTACAGCATCCAATAGATTGTCCTGTTTATGTGTATAACTCTCTCTGCTGAGTTTTAAAGCTATAAGACACATATACATATCCTTTGCTGTAAGATCTTTACCAGTACATCCAGAAGCAATCTTAGCCGCTCTTTCCATGCCTTCAGAGAACGGACCGTACATCCGCTCTTTTTCTTCTGATCTCAAGTTAACTATTTTGTTAGCTTCTTCTAATATATTCATCAGTTAGCTAGTATTTGATTAACAATCTTATCTATTAAGTATAAAGTGTAAATAAAACCAGATCCCATTATGAATTGATATATGTATGGTATTCTTTCTATTTTAAAAAAATTACTATTTTTATTTTTGTTTATAGTTTCTGTGTTAATAGCACTTTCTACTGAAACATCTTTAAGTCTATCTTTAATATCAGATAAATTATCCTTCATATGAGAATAAAGAGTTATAGAAGTTTCATTGTCTAAGTTAAGTTTACCTACTTGGCCGGCTAAATCTTTAGTCAAACCCTCTATAAGACTTAAAGATTCTCTATAAGACTTAATTATTTCAAATTGATCATTTAATGAGTTTTTATTATTAACTATTCTTTTATTTAATTCAACGTAGTTATCTAATTTAATTTCATTACCGCTAGCTTTCTTTTTAATAAATAAATCAACTGGTTGTGGTTCACTGAGTTTATTTTTTTGTTTACTTAATGCTTTAGTAACAACGTAAGTTTCTATTTTAGTTAAATCAATATTTAAGTGCTTATCTCTAATATAAATATTAGCTAAACTCATAGCCGTACTGTGTGATATGCTCTTACCGCTAATATCAAGTATGTCCTTTCTAATTGTTTTAGATAGTTTAGCAAAGTTACCTCTACCTCCATTTAATATGTCGTTATAATGAGGGTAGTGCCATTTTAAATGAACATATTTAACATCATCTACTGATGTATTAGATTCAATTTTTTTTGCAACTTTCTTCTTGGATTTTGTAACTAAACTTTTATTATAATTTCTAGATCTATCTAACATCTCTTGAGCTAATTCTATAGTTGGCTTTATCATTACGTTCCACTTAGCTTTTTTCATACCATCTTCTTTATACCTAACAACTGCTTTCCTAAGCAAATATTCAACTGCTATAGATGCTATGTTATGCATAGATTTAAATTCAACATGACTCATGTCCTGTTGTTTCTCATGAAAAATGTGATAAGCAGATCTAACAACTTGATAATATTTCTCTACAGTCGTTTGCTTAATTGTATTTACCGGATAACCCATAATCAAATTGCCTACTTATTAATTAATAGGGCTTTTATTTAGTTAAAACTTGATTTACACTCCAAATATAATAAAAAAATGTTTATAAAAAAATAAACAAATGGTTTTAATTGCTGTAGGGGCAGGATTCGAACCTGCAAAGAGAGTATTAACCCTCCACTCCCGAGACAGGGGAGCGTGTTTTCCATTTCACCACCCTACATATACGCCACTAATTTAATCAATTTTATAGTAAGAATTACAACACCAGTTCCTACAATCCCAAGAATCATTAACAACACCATCTATAACGGTTGTTAAATGATTAGTGGTATGTATAATATACTTACCTTTATTTAGAGGAAAAGAATGTAATCTATACTTCTTACCATTAATATCTTTTAATGTAGGTAATTTTTTTATACCCATACCATTTAAGAATTTAGTATAAGTCTTTTGATCATTAGGTAATTGTCCTATTTTAGTACCTAATTCAAATAACTTATTCCATACTTCCATGTAATCTAGACCTGTTGTTATAGCAATAGATCTAAAGACGCAATCACCTGCTACGTCTTTTTTCTTTTGTGAAGGGAAATAATCTATTCTACCTCCATCGTTTTCATTAAATTTAATTTCCATTAATTTTTTGGTTTTAGTTAAACTTGATTTGTTCTGTAAATATACAAAACTCCTGTTTA
>TARA_R110002012_G_scaffold259344_2_pt1 | contig 18464 bp, 16 predicted proteins | sample TARA_R110002012 | Tara Oceans TARA_R110002012 (sample SAMEA4396515) | marine metagenome | biome: Westerlies Biome; feature: [DCM] deep chlorophyll maximum layer (ENVO:01000326); material: water (ENVO:00002006), including particulate matter (ENVO:01000060) such as... | depth 40 m
TATTGGCAATTCCTTTTTTCATTCTTGCAGGAGAATTGATGAACCGGGGAGGGATAGCCAATCGACTGATAGAATTTGCAAAAGCCTTGACAGGCAGAATGCGGGGAGGATTGCTTCACGTGAACATCATTGCAGCGATGTTAATGGGGGCGATTGCAGGTTCGGCTGTGGCAGCTGCCTCTTCAATGGGCGGTATTTTGGGTAAAAGGATGGAGAAAGAAGGGTATCCAAAAGAACTTGGAGCGGCAGTGAATATTACTTCTTCCACCACAGGATTGATCATTCCCCCTTCCAATGTATTGATAGTGTATTCTCTTGCATCAGGTGGAGTATCTGTGGCAGCTTTGTTTGTTGCAGGTTATTTGCCAGGTCTCTTGGTTGGGCTGATGCTTATGGTCACAGCGGCAATTATGATAAGAATTCATAAACTTCCTGCAGGTGAAAGCTCTTCATTGAGTCTGATTTTGAAAACGTTCTGGGAGGCAGTTCCAAGTTTATTCCTTCTTATTGTCGTAATAGGTGGGATTATCGGGGGAGTATTCACTGCGACTGAAGCTTCTGCTATTGCGGTGGTTTACTCCTTGGTATTGTCCATGATTTATAGAGAATTGAAAGTAAAAGACCTGCCTTCAGTCTTGTTGAAATCAGCAGAGACTACAGCAGTAGTGATGCTTTTGATCGCCACTTCCATGGCGATGTCTTGGGTGATGTCCAGCGAGGAAATTCCTCAAAATATCTCCAATGCACTTCTGGGATTGAGTGATAATATTTTTATCATCCTGATAATGATCAATTTGCTGCTACTTTTTGTGGGGATTTTTATGGATATGACCCCGGCGGTATTGATATTCACTCCTATATTCCTACCTGTGGTGACAGCCTTGGGAGTAGATCCAGTCCACTTTGGTATCATGATGGTGCTTAACCTGTGTATTGGACTTTGTACTCCCCCAGTGGGCTCTATACTATTTATTGGAGTGGGAGTGGCAAACACTACCATTCAGAAGATCATGAAGCCTATGCTTCCATTCTATTTTGCAATGATTTTGGCATTGATATTAATTATGCTTTTCCCGGAAATCACACTTTGGCTTCCAAGAGTATTTGGGGTGTAAGAAATTTAGGGGGTATCAGCTATTTGATTAAGTTTATGGCATTTTTCAGTATTGCTACTAAAATATTGGTATTCAACATCTCTGAGTTTAGCGTCGCTGTCAGGGATTTTACTGTCTTTGGGGACTACTTGGTTGCTTAGTGAATTCGTTTCAATTTTCCATTTCCGAGGGGCTTGGATAGAAGCTTAGTTACTTTACTTATCCATTACTGGTTTGAAGATTGTCCTAGGCTGGCTCAATGGTAAGAATATAATCAATCAGCCTCCAATGGATATTTTGAAGGAGGACTTAAAGTTTGAAATTAGAATTATGAAATCTGAAAGGCTTGCATGAATGTGGGCCTTTTTTAGGAGGGCCGGGATATTTTCAGCGTTTCAGAGCATATTTGCGGGTAATTGAGACAATAGTTCAAGATTTAAAAGTTAAAGATTTTATAAGATGACAGCAAGTATTAGGTGGTTTGATGAATGTTAGAAACCTTCGTCAGACTACTTGAATCAAAAAAATGATAAAATGAAAAAACACTTCTTTGGATAAAATTAGTGGATTATACGTAGTGTTTAAAAGGCAAAATTGCAGTAGTTACATTTTTTCCGGCCGTAAGCACTTCACCAATTGAGTCGGCGAAGCGTAAGGTTACTGGTTGGCCATCGGCAAAAATACAAGCATTGTAATTTAATTTGGTTAAGGCGAGTACGTCTTTGCAAACCTGTTGTATTTCTGCTGATCCGCGGGTTATTTCAATTAGTATAGGATTAGGGGTCTCTAAACCGACTTGAGTTTGTAAGCGAGGTATGAATCCCTTTGTCCATAAATATGCCTTATGGGTTTCTGTTTTCATAGCCATGCCTCTAGGCACGCAAAATGAGTGATCCCGGTAGAGCTTAAACTGGCTCGTACTTTGGATACGAACACCAATAATTTGCGATCTTCCTGCCGCCATTTGAGTGAAACCAGACCATTCGTCATCATCAAAAAGGGTTTTAGCGTGGATGAAAACTTCTTTTGGATAATTTCCCTTACCTAATTTATCTTTAAAAGCTTCTAAGGACTGACTAATCATATCTGCAGCATCGTCTTTGGTAATATGGAATTCTTTTGTATCAGGATTGTACCAATCTCCTATATTGCCCCTGAATACCATTCCGTCTCCCGAGTCAATAAACATTTGTGCAGCACAACAAGCACTTCGGTTTTGAGGATCGTCATTTAATTTTTTATAGACTAGACCAAGATAACATACATCTTCCCTTATATCGCCAAGGCGCCATGGTAGCCCGCCATTTTTATAGTATAATGTTGTAGCTATATTCCAGGCTTTAGCACTATCAAATATGCGTTGTTGTGAAATTTTCTTTTCATCTTCCCATATTTCTTGATAAGCAATTGTACTTTCTCTTAAAATTTGGGTTACAATTTTATCATTTAATAATTTGGCTTTTATTTGATTATGAAAATTGACCTCGTAGTCATAGGCCTCTTGCAAATCATTAAAAAAGTCGAATAAAAAAGGTGCGGATGTGTTACGTTCTTTCTTCTTCAAACCTAGCCTAATGTTTTGAGGGGACTTAGGTATTTTGGACTTTGGTCGACCAAATTTGAAAATGTCGTCCTGTATAATTACAAACCACACGTTGACAGGTCGTTCTTCTTGTTGATGATATTTGATAAGCTCATCTGCAAACAAGTTCGATAAGTTATGTACTCGTTGATGGCCGTCTGAATATTGCAGATATTTAGTTACCTCACCTTCATTTACATTAATCTCGATGAGGTTGTCAAAATTAATATGAACTCCAAACGCGGCTTCTAAACCAGGAAAAAATGGCCTTGCAATGTCAGGGTCAGCTGATCCCACTGCCTGATGAATCCTTTTAAGGTAAGATTTAAGCCGTTCACGTTGAGTTAAACAACCAATAATACCAATGTTTATTTGCCCCTTAATTCGCTCACTATCATGTGGGCCAAATAACATTAGACCGTCTCTTGGGTCAGCCGTTCGCTGATTATGGCCGAAAGAAAGTTCAGGTTCGATTATGAAAAACAATTCAGGTTCTAATATCATATCACTATTCTAATTCAGGCTCTTCATCCATATCGTCTCGGTCTGGCTGTACAAAAAGTTCTTGTCGTTTCCAATCTTTAGGGTCGATATAGCCGAAATCTGACCAAAACGTTTCAACACTTGGTTTCATTATTATATCGGTTTCGGTGCTTGTGCTCAAAATGATATTTCCATCGCTATTTTCAATACTTTTCATAAACGCCAATAAAAGATCACGCCACTCTTCATTAAACATTAGCTTTCCTTTTTTTCGACGATGTGAATGCTGTATGTCTTTATTTTCAATAGCTTGATATCCACTTTTGCTAAATATTATATGACTTTTCAAATGAAATCCAACAAAAGGAGCTAGTGCGGTTTTCGCAGAAACAGCAAAATGCCATTTTCCAACATCTAAATGTTTTCCTATGAGATTTTTGGTTTTTGATTTAACATCTGCGCGATACGGAAAGTCAAATTTAACTTTAGAAGTCGGAAGACTTGAATACGTATGGTAATATGCAAGATTCTTATTAGACATGTCATACCAAAACATCTTTTTACTTTTGAAATAACTATGCAACGATCGTTTAAATAGTTTTTTTAAATGATTTTCTGCGTCTCGGTGAGAGGGGAAACTCTCCTTTTCATAACCCAGAATAAGATCACCTATTTTTATTTCAAATATATCTACCGGCTTTATCTGAGTCGTCCCAAAATTATCTTTTATGTCTACTTTAAGATCTTTATTAAATGTTGTAATGCAATTAGAATCTTGAACTAACAAACATCCATCATTCAAAGATGCTACAGTCGAAGCCTGCTTTTCATTTGTGAATCTCAAAATAAAAAATGAAGTTGGTAGTGACTTTACGCTCCACCAGTTCGTATAATACAATTCCTTTTTTTCAACGATCGGATTTTTTACAATATAATTATTTAGATACCATGTAGCAGCTTCATCCATGTCATGAAAATTGGCTTTAACTACATTATCCCTAATCAATTTTTTTTGTAAAACAGTCAGACCTTCTGCCCAATTTTCGCTAAACGCAATCTGGTTGAGATCTCTTGAACCTGGAAAAAGATCGTAACCAGTATCATCCATATGAAGAATTATAAAGAAATCATTTAAGTTATCGTCAGCCATCACCGACCTCGCAAAATCAATTTCCTTTTGAATTCCCGCTTTTATTTCCGTACTGTTCGGATAACAAATATGTTTAGAGTAAACAAGTAAGAATTTAGTGGCATTTATCTTTATCGCGGATTCAATGGTTTCCCAAAAAGTCTCGCCACCCAAAAGTTCTTTTTTATCTATCCATACCTTATACCCAAGTAATTCAAGTCTCGATGCTAACCAAATTGTAAATTCGTTGTCTTCAGGGGTGGCGTGGCTGATAAAAATTGTGTCTCTCATTATTGATTAAAGGGATTATGAACTAAGATACTACTTAATCTTTTAGTAAACTTACTAGTGGATAAATAGCGAATGTTAACATACATTAGTCCAATCGTTTAAACTACGAGTTCTGATTATTTGCACAACGATTTTTATTGGATTGGCCGATCATGTTTCTCAAGCTGTTAATAAGCTTTTCTTTAAGTATTCTTTGGATCATCTCCTTAACATTTTTCTTTCAACTTGCAAGGCTTTATGGTTTGGAGGAACCGAGAGAAAATTGAGAGTTGATTTAGGTCCGATGAAAAAGCAATTAAAAGTCTGGGGAAATTAAAAATAAAAAGCCCGCTTTGCAGCGAGCTTTTGTACCCAGAGCCGGAGTCGAACCGGCACGCCTTGCGGCATTGGTGTTTGAGACCAACGCGTCTACCGATTCCGCCATCTGGGCATTCGGTAAGTCTGGCCTTTCACCTGACTTGGCTCCGTCACTTGCGTAACGGGATGCAAATATGAGGAAAGAATCTTTTTTCTACAAACTCATTTTTCCACATCTTCTATCTTTTTTAAACTGAAAGCCACGGGTTTTTCTGAAAAGAGTAATTTTGTAGATGTCCAAACGGTTTTAAAAAGCTCAGAGTCACGGTATTGATTCAGCTTTTCTTCGCTTTCCCAGTGACTGTGAGTCAGGAAAATATTTTTGTCATTTTCGTCTTGCCAAAGTTCTAAGTGATGACATCCGGGAAAATTGCGGATAGATTTCTTATTTGCATGAAAGTTTTGCAGAAAATCAGCTACCCTTTCTGGTTGGAAAGTCATTCTTACTATGCGAATCAGCATCAAGGATGAAAAGTCACATAAACAACACTATCGTATTTCAATCCAAGTAAATCTCCTCCATGACCATGATTGATCCCAATTTCCAATAGATTGACACTGTTGAAGAAAGCGAAGCAATCTCCAGGCTCCACCTGATCGTATCCACTGTGTAATTTTGCCACAGACTCTCTACCGAATTCTATGGTGAATTTGCCTGGATTCAATTTGTCAAAAACCTCTTTATTCACATTAGTAATAAGATTGCCATAGCGATCCACACGCAATACATGTCCTATAATATGCTCTCGCGTGGCCTTTGGGTGACGGGACATCAGCTTGCGGAAGTTTTTCAGAGGTCCGCCAAAATCATGGATTGCAGCACCACTTGCTACCTTCGCAGCGATGGGTGCCAAAATATCTTTCGTAGGGAATGTAGAATCTTTCAAATGGATATCTGCAAATTGAACCAGAATGCCGGGATCATGATCTGCCAATAAGCTTAATATTCCATTATTCGGCCCAATAAAAATATGCTCCTCCAGCTTCACACCAATATATCCATGGGTGATACTCCCTGTCGTGTTTAGAGATACCAGATGCACGGTCCCTTTTGGGAATTCCCTGAAAGTCGATCGCAATACAAATGCTGCATGAGCTATATCAAATGTCTCGATATTATGAGAAATATCGATGATGTTTAACTGTGGATTTACGGCGAGCATTTTAGCTTTTACTGCCGGTACGTAGTAATCTTTGTCCCCAAAATCTGAGAGGAATGTCACCAATGCCATAGAAGCAAGTCAATTAAAATTTATGTACTTTTGTTTAGGAGGGGTTGGAACAAAAATAGAAATTTTATTCTTCTACCTTCAAGGATAATCTAATCAATAATAAGAGTTTGGTCGAAAAAGTAATCACATTAGAAAATGTTCCCTTGGCAGAATTTTTAGGCGAAGCCAATGAGAATATCAGGCAAATTGCCGCTGCCTTTCCCCAAAGTAAAATAATCTCCCGAGGTAATGAGATCCGAATTCAAGGTGGAGCGCCTGAGATTCTGAGAATTAACGACGTGCTTAATCTTCTGCTGGAGCATGTGGATCGCTTTGGTCATATCACCCCGGAAAATGTAAAAGATTACCTCGAAGTAGAGGGCGTTCCTTTCGAAGAAGCCAATCGTGATCAAGTAATCGTATTTGGCAACAAGGGTATAGTTATTAAGCCTAAGTCAGCCAATCAAAGAAAGCTGGTAGAATCAGCCATGCAGAATGATTTGGTTTTTGCCTTGGGTCCAGCTGGTACGGGTAAAACGTACATAGCTGTGGCGCTGGCTGTCCGGGCTTTGAAAAACAGAGAAGTTAAACGGATCATTATCACGAGGCCAGCTGTGGAGGCTGGTGAAAACCTTGGCTTTTTACCCGGAGATCTTCAGGAAAAATTGGATCCATACTTAAGGCCAATCTATGATGCACTTCAGGATATGGTGCCGCCAGAGAAGCTAAAATATTACCAGGAAACCCGAGTTATAGAAATTGCTCCACTGGCATACATGCGAGGTAGGACTCTTCATGATGCATTTGTGTTGCTTGATGAGGCGCAGAACACCACAAATGAGCAAATTAAGATGTTTTTGACCCGAATGGGGCCAAATTCGAAAGTGATCATTACGGGAGATCAGACACAGGTTGATTTGCCGGTAAGGCAAAAAAGTGGATTGGCGGAAGCATTGAAAATCCTGAAGGATGTGAAAGGAATCGGTATAGTAAACCTCAGTGGCAAGGATGTAATCAGACATAGGCTTGTAAAATCAATCATTGAAGCTTACGAGAAAGATCATTATCAAAGAGAATTACAAAAAGATGAGTCTGCAGGTAGAAAAAATAACCCATGATGAGCAGTTAAAATCTGCTTACTGGATCAGGGAGCAGGTTTTTGTGGTTGAGCAGGGAGTTGATGCCCGGGATGAATACGATGAATTTGAAAGTCAGTGCTCACATTTTCTGGCAAGTCTTGACAATAAACCGGTGGGAACGGCAAGGTGGAGATTTACTCCTAAGGGAATTAAGTTGGAACGCTTTGCGGTATTGGAGGAAGCCCGTGGGAAAGGAGTGGGGCAAGCTTTGGTTGCTGCGGTGCTAAAGGATATTAATGAATATGAAGAATCCACAGGCAAATTAAAATACCTACATGCTCAGCTGTCAGCTGTTCCACTTTATTCGAAATTTGGTTTTAATAAAGTAGGAGATATATTTGAAGAGTGTAATATTATGCACTATAAAATGCAATTGGCTTGAGTATTGCCGCTTATTAACCAACTAATTATAGAAATATGAAAAAATCAATTTTTACACTTACTCTGATTCTTGGATTGGCTGCCACAAGCTTTGGCCAAGAAGTAATCTCAAGTAGCAACGCTAATAGCCCAATGACCGGGGGATTTTCAAACGAAATTCACGTCAATTTTGTCACGTTGATATGGTTCGGATCTGTTGAAGTGGGATATGAGCGTTACTTGAGTGATGATCATTCCTTGGAATTTAAAGGTTTTATCAATGACCGTTTTGGATTCAATAACGAGAATAAAGGGAAGAAATATAAAACAAACTCTCTTCAGGCATCCATGAATTTCTATTTTGGAAATGGTAGCAACGGTAGGTTTTTTATTTTCCCATTGGCTAAAGTAAGATTTGGTGATTTTGAAGAACCTAATGGAACTGATATAATTACAACGGATATGACCGCTTTTATCATAGGCGCAGGAGCTGGATATAAGTGGGAATTGTCTCAGAATTTTGCATTCGGACCATTCGCAAGCGTAGGAAGAAACTTCAGCGACGATGTCACAGACCGCTTTAGCGGAATAGAATTAAATGCAGGATTTAATCTTGGATATAGATTCTGATAATTCATTTATATGATTATCCGCAATGATACAAGTAGGCTTAGATTCTTTGCTTATTTATTAAGAAGACTGAAATTGACCTCAATTATAAAATTTAATATATCCTAGATTGCTTTGGCCTTTCAACAGGTAGGAAACCGGATATTCTATTTATTTGAAATTGTAATATTTAATAGAGCCCATTAGGGCTCTTTTTTTATGTAAGAAGGTCTAGCACAGAATTATACATTTGATTTAAAAATTAAGTAAATTAATTCTTTAATTTTTTAAAGATGAGATTTGCTGACTTTCCATTTTTAAGGTATCTGCCATTTGTTTTAGTAGGGATTTTCTTAGGCCAATCAGAATGGTCTCCTGATGTCAGAACCCTGACAATTATTCTGGGCATGCTTTGGCTAGGATATGTGATAGTTGTTTCTATCCAGTCAAAAAGAAAATCTACAACTGAAGTCAGCCCATTGGCTTACCTTGCATTGATTGCTTTTGGAGCACTATTGGTTCAGAATAAACATGTGCATTCGGATTTCAGCCCAGATATTTTACAAGCAGAATCATACCTAGCTGAAGTCACCGTGTACGATCAGGAAAAACCAAATTCCCTCGAGAATCTATTGGAGGTAAAATCTGTACGGATCGATGGTACATGGCAGGACGCCCATGGAAAAGTTTTAATTTATCATCAAAGTGATTCTTCATTAGCTCCAGGGCAGATTCTTCTCGTAAGCAAAAAACCTCAGCCAATAGATAGTCCTCAGAATCCCTTTGAGTTTGATTACAAGCAATATTTGTCTAGGCAAGGAATTTACTATCGGCAGTTTCTGGGAAAGGATTTTCAACTAATCCAAAATCATTCTAAGAAGGGATTTGATTATTCTTTAGTCCATTTGAGGCACAGGATAGGAGAGATGCTGAAAGCCAAAATTCCAGACGAGAACTCAGCACAAATTACACTTGCTTTACTCTTAGGACAGAAAAAGGAACTTGATCCAACCATCCGGGAAGCTTACACTCAGGCTGGAGTCATGCATATTCTGGCAGTTTCTGGTCTTCATGTTGGGATTATTTATGCGCTGTTTATCGTGATTTTGAAGCCGCTCAGGTTGAAGAAAGAGAAAGCAAGGATGTATTTGCTTTTCGTCATTCTAATAATCTGGTTGTATGCTTTCCTCACAGGCTTGTCACCTTCGGTTGTTCGTGCGGCCACGATGTTTTCCTTAATGACATTCGGACAAATGAGGGAGCGTCGCCCTTCGATCTATAATATTCTTGCTTTTTCAGCTATTCTGATGATTACAATAAACCCGGATGTGATCTTCGAAGTAGGCTTTCAATTATCCTATTTGGCAGTGTTGGGCATAGTGATGATACAGCCTTTGATTTTGAATTTATGGTTGCCAAAGAAAAGGGTTTTAGAATACATTTGGCAATTGACATCCGTCAGCCTAGCTGCACAGTTAGTCACTTTCCCTCTTTCTGTTTATTACTTTCATGTCTTCCCAACTTACTTTTTGCTGGGTAATCTGCTGATACTTCCGCTGGCTTTTGTGATCATGCAAGTCGGTGTTCCTTTGATGATGTTTGGGTGGATTCCAGTATTGGGTGATGTATTGGGTTGGGTTTTAAGCTGGTTGATATGGTTACAAAATTGGATTGCTGAAGCCATTCGATTAATTCCCGGTGGAAAATTGGATAGACTTACCATGGATTTCTCAGGAATGATTCTGGTATGGGGAGTGATTTTAATTATTGCAGCTTGGGAGTTCGGTTCCAAAAGAAAATTGACTTGGCTGGGGTTGAGTCTTCTTTTTTTCTGGGCTGGAACACAGCTTTATCAGGGGTTAAAAGTTCCTTCCAAAGAACTGATTATTTATCAGGGAAAGAAATCTCAGCTTTTCGATGTTTCAATTTCAGGAGAATTGTATTCTTGGAATCAAGGATTAGAAGAAAACGAAATAAGTTACTCAGTAGAACCCAATCGGGTTCAAAATCATTGGGCACAGATTCCAAATTCATTAATGGCTTATCAGGATGATTTAGGAGAAGTTGGTTTTATAAATACAGATTTTGCTTTTTACCTAAAGAATAAAAAGCTGACCTTTAAAATTCCTCCTCGGTCCATTCAGTTATGGTCGGAAGGTAGCTGGATCGATTCTCCAATTTCAGATTCACTAGCTATTGATTCCTTAGTCTACCGAATACTTTTCTGAGTTAGATTTTGCAAACCCTGCTATTGAAACTAACTTGATCCCAAACCCAAATTGCGATACAAATGAGTGCTGTACTTACAGAGATCACCGATAAAATTGGAATCATAACGCTGAATAGGCCAGATAAGCGTAATGCACTTAGTCCAGAACTGATTGCGGGACTTCATCAAGCTTTCGAAGAAATGAATGCTAATGAGAAGGTGAAAATCATTGTGCTTCGATCTACTGGAAAAGCATTTTGTGCAGGTGCAGATTTAGCCTATTTGCAGCAACTTCAGGATTTTTCCTATGAGGAAAATCTGGAGGATAGTCGCAGACTTATGGCACTTTTCAATTTGATTTATTGCCTTCCTAAGGTTGTGATCGCTGAAGTCCAAGGCCATGCTTTGGCGGGAGGATGTGGCTTGGCGACGGTTTGTGATTTTGCATTTGCAGTGCCTGATGCACTTTTCGGATATACTGAAGTGAGAATAGGGTTCGTGCCAGCCTTGGTTTCCGTTTTCTTACAAGAGCAAATTGGTACAGCAAAAACGCAGGAGCTATTACTTTCTGGAGAGTTTATAACTGCCAGCAAAGCTGCTGAGTTAGGCCTGATCACTGGAGTAGAACCATCTGAGTTTTTGGAAAAATATGTGATGGAATTCGCTACAAAACTAATTACCCAGAATTCTTCCTTTTCAATGGGGAAAACTAAAATACTATTGCGGGAGCTAAATCAAACCACTAGAAATAAATCCCTTGATCTTGCCGCTGAAATGAACGCTTCGGCCCGTGCTCATGCTGATTGCAAAAAAGGAATTGCCGCTTTCCTGAATAGAACTACGCCAGACTGGTAAATGCTAACTAGAGCTACTGAGATTCTTCATAAAGTTTTTGGACATGCTGATTTTCGGCCAGTTCAAAAAGAAATCATCGAGTCAGTTTTGGCTGGGAAGGATACGCTTGCGCTTTTGCCTACAGGTGGAGGAAAGTCACTTTGCTATCAGATTCCTGCCTTGACTCAAGAGGGGATTTGCTTGGTTGTGAGTCCGCTGATCGCTTTGATGAAAGATCAGGTGGATGCGCTTAAGGCTAAAGGAATTAAGGCTGCTGCGATTTATTCCGGTATGAGCTATCGAGAGATTGATCGCACACTGGACAACTGCATCTATGGAGATTACAAGTTTCTATACGTTTCTCCGGAGCGGCTGAAAGCTGAGCTTTTTGTCGAGCGTTTCCGGCAGATGAAAATAAATTTGATTGCGGTGGATGAAGCGCATTGTATTTCTCAATGGGGATATGATTTCCGCCCGCCTTATTTGGAGATTGCTCTGATTCGCCCATATCACCCGAAAATCCCGGTTTTGGCATTGACAGCATCGGCCACTCCGCAGGTTTGTGCGGATATCATGGAGAAGTTGGAGATGAAAAAGGCGGCTGAATTCCATCAGAGTTTTGCCCGAAAAAATCTCAGTTACTCAGTACGACTCGTAGAGAACAAACTTGAAAAGGGACTGGAAATACTCAGTCGCATTGATGGATCAGCTATTTGGTATGTGAGAAATCGGCAGGGGACGCATCAAATTGCTAAGGCTCTCGGGCAACTTGGAGTTCCAGCCTCTGCTTATCATGCGGGATTGTCCATGCAGGACAGAGCTCTGCGACAGGAGGCATGGATGAAAAATGAAGTTCGGGTGATGGTAAGTACCAATGCTTTTGGGATGGGGATAGATAAGCCAAATGTGCGGGTAGTGATCCACAGTGATTTGCCGGAAAATGTGGAAAATTACTATCAGGAAGCTGGTCGTGCAGGACGGGATGGGGAAAAAGCCTACGGAGTTCTGCTGGCAAATAATCAGGATTTCGAAACGGTTTTGAAGCGTGCAGAAATGGTTTATCCGCCAATTGATTTTGTTAAACGTGTATATCAATGCCTCGCCAACTACTACAGAATCGCAGTCGGTAGCAATATGCTGAGCAGCTTTGATTTTGAGTGGAATGAATTTGCAAATACCTATGAATTGGGTGTTTTGGAGACTTTTTATGCGTTGAAATTATTGGAAGAAGAAGGATTCATTGGGTTGAGCGAAAGCTATTATTCTCCTTCGAAAATACATTTCACCGTAGATCCATCGAGGTTGTATGATATTCAAATCGCTTATGCAAAGCTGGACCCAGTGGTAAAAATCATCATGCGAACCTATGGCGGAAACGTCTTTTCGGAATACATCAAAATCCAGGAAGCGAAACTTGCCAAGTCCCTGAATATCTATGAAAATGAACTGGTCAAATCACTCAAGCAATTGGAGCAACTGGAAGTGATGGTCTATGATCAGCGGAAGGACAAGCCTCAGATTACTTTTTTAACTCCGCGCTATGATGCAGGGAAATTGCCTCTCAATTTCAAAAGGATAGAACTTAGGAGAGCTTTGACGCTGGAAAAGGCAAAAAGCATGGTTGCCTATGGACAGCAAAATGAGCTTTGTCGTACACAATTTATTCAGGAATACTTTGGAGAAAATACGGATGAGCAGTGTGGAGTATGTGATGTTTGCATAGCAAACCGAAAGGCGGAAGATCCCAAAAAGGCTGAAAATAAGCTTAAAAACAAGATTCTAGAAACTTTACGCCTTTATGGTGAGTTAACAGAAAAGCAGATCTTTGAAAGTATTCGTCTGCCAGCCTCGCAAAAAAACCTTCGTGTATTGCGCATTTTGCAGGATCAGGGATATATTACACAACTGACGTCTGGCAACTACGCAATTTCAACTCATGAGTAATTTTCTTGACGATTTATTTGACAAAGTATTTAAGTCTTCGGAAAAGACTCCGATGACGCATAAGGAGAATATTGTGCACAAGGAGTTGGAGATTGAAGATGCACAAAAATGGATAAACTCAAAAGAAGGCAAAGAGCTGGTTGCAAGAATTTCAAAGTCTTATTATTTCAAAGCTATCCAAATTGAAGAGCGTCCACAAATTCATATTTTGGATTCGAAGTATGCCAGAGGCTTTGCGATTACCTATGACGATCCGTTAGATGAGCAAACATTTTCGTTGCTTTTCTTGGCTTTTGCGCAGCGTGTTCTAGCTTTGGGATACCGGCAAGTGAGTTTGGATCGGAAAATGGAGGAAATAAATGAGCAAGTGAAAGTCACTGACAAGTATTATTTCAAACCTCCCCTCAAAGCACTTGGAAAGAATGAGTTGATTTCTCAGTTATTTGGCAATATTGCTATAGAGAAAATCACCGTAAATAACCAGCCCAATTACCTCAAGGTATTAGCGACGTTTTATTCGGATAGGCTATACCAGGACCCCAAACCGTTTGATCAATTTCTTGATCATTTATTTGAAGCAACTCATGATGGACAGAATTAACTTACGAGAGCAGTTAGGAAGATATCGGACACCGTACGAAGAGGAGGCTGGTTTTATACAGGACTTTTTGGATTTGACCGAGGATCCTCTTGCCTATGGGCGGGAGCGATTGGAAGGTCATTTTACAGCTTCTGCTTGGATAGTGAACCGCAAGCGTACGCATACTTTGCTTACACTTCACCGCAAACTTGGCAGATGGTTACAGTTGGGTGGACATGCGGATGGAAATGAGGATTTACTGGAAGTTGCCATGAAAGAGGCAGAAGAGGAAAGCGGATTGAAGAGTTTGGAGTTTGTGGATAAAACGATTTTTGACTTGGATAAGCATATTATTCCGGAGCGTCCACATGTGCCTGAGCATTTTCATTACGATGTGCGCTACATTTTGGAAGCAGACTTATATGAGCCATTGATTAAAAGTGATGAGAGTATTTCTTTGGCTTGGGTAGCATTTGATTCAGTTCAGGATGTGATTGGCTATAATCCTTCCATCTTAAGAATGCTTGAAAAAACCAGTAAATCAGAAATTCTTCTTTGATGATTAGGCTTGACCCCGCTGAGCTTCAGCGTGAGATTGAATTTTCTTTACCTATTCAAATCAGATTCTCGGATATTGACGGCTATATGCATGTCAACAACGGTATTTATTTCAATTACTTCGAGCATGCAAGAGCCTTGTATTTGGAGCAAGTTTGTCAATGGGATATCATGAAAGTCGGTTGTGTAGTCGGCAGAATTGAAATGGATTATTTCCGGCCAATTCATGTAGATGATACCCTTACAGCTTTGGTGAAATGCAGTAGAATTGGAAATTCCTCCTTTGATTTAGAGCAATATTTGGTGGGAGAAACTAAGACTGGAGAGCATTATACATTTGCAAAAAGTAAATGCATACTCGTCTCAGTAGATATGAATACGATGAAGCCCATGCCGCTTCCGGAAAACTATAGGGCAAAACTTCAGCCCAAATCCTGATTTCAAAGACGCAATCCCTATCTTTGCGCAAAATTTAAGCTGTGAAAAAACTTTGGATAATTACCTTGCTATTGGCAGGATTGATGGGTTGTAGCCCAAGTGAAGAGGAATTGGTACAAGAAGGAATCCTTCAAATGGATGCTCAAAATTGGAGTGGAGCTATCACTCTTTTTGACCGAGCGCTTGAGATCAATCCGGAAAATGCACTGGCTCTGAATGCAAAAGGAGCAGCACTTTTTCAGGAAGAAAAATTTGAAGAAGCAGTTCCTGTTTTTACAGCTTCAATTCAGGCGGATTCAGCTAGCTACAAGGCATGGTTCAATCGTGGAAATGCGAATCTGAAGCTGGAGAATTTCAAAAACGCCGTTTCTGATTACAATATGGCGACCCTACTTGATCCATCTCAAACTGATATTTACTACAACCGTGGCTTGGCTTTATTAGGCTTGGAAGAATATGAAGATGCTTTGTTGGACTTTGATAAAGCACTTCAAGTGGAGCCAAACCAAGCGCTCGTCCACTTCAACCGTGGAAAAGCACTTTTAGGAAATAATGATCCAGCCAATGCGATGAAAGCCTTGACTGATGCCATCAATTTAGATGGTAAGAATGGTGCCGCTTATTATTTACTTGGCGTGACAAGAATGTCCGCTCTGGGAGAATCTGAAAAAGAAGTAGGATGCGCAGATCTAAAGATGGCTCTTCAACTTGGATACACTGAAGCTAAAACTTGGATAGACGATTTCTGCGAATAAGATGGCAGTGATTGGGCAGGACATATCGCAAGCAAAAAGAGTTCTGGATGCAGGTGAGTTGGTTGCTATTCCTACCGAGACCGTTTATGGTTTGGCAGGAAATGCGCTGAATCCTGTAGCGGTAGCATCGATTTTTGAGACGAAAAACCGCCCAAGTTTTGACCCCTTAATTGTTCATATTCCTTCTCTTGAAGTAGCGGAGAACTATGTAATTGACATTCCAGATCCTCTCCGAAAACTTGCTGAGCAATTCTGGCCAGGTCCTTTGACTTTGCTTCTTCCCAGGAAAAATACTATTCCTGACATAGTTACTTCGGGTTTGGAACGAGTTGCCGTTCGCGTACCTGATCATTCCTTGACTTTAGAATTACTCTCTCAGTTAGATTTCCCCCTAGCTGCGCCAAGTGCAAACCCTTTTGGATACATCAGCCCTACTTCTCCTGCTCACGTGGATGCTCAGTTGGGAGACAAGATCTCTTATATTTTGGATGGAGGAAAATGCAGGGTAGGGTTGGAGAGTACGATAGTAGGAATGGAAGAAAACGAAATTGTGATTTATCGTCTTGGGGGGTTAGAAATTTCGGAAATCGAACGTATTGTTGGGAAAGTAACAGTCAAAAGCCATAGCTCATCCAATCCTCAATCTCCTGGCCTTTTAGAGAGCCACTACGCGCCCACGAAGCCATTTATATTAGGTAACTTGGAAGAGTTGATTGCTGAGCGCAAAAGGGAGGGAATTGACTTTGCTGTACTTTCTCTAGTTCAATCCTTTCCAGCTATTCCAACAGGAAATCAAATCGCTCTGAGTACTAGGGGAGATTTGAAAGAGGCGGCTACGAATCTCTTTGCTGCTATGAGAACTTTGGATGCGTCCAACGCTTCCGTGATTTTGGCAGAATTGATGCCTGAGGAAGGCTTGGGAAAAGCCATCAATGACCGCTTAAAGCGTGCTGCAACGAAGGGGTAATTAACCATTGCAGTATTTCTTAACAAATTGATCCTAGGCGAAAGTCGATTTTTGCCGTAATCTTTGATAAATTCACACCTGATTTTTATCTATTTAATTAATCAAAAGCTATTAACCTTACTATGAACTCTAGAATCAAAAATGTAGATAATCTTAGTTTTGAAGGCAAGAAGGCGCTCGTGAGAGTGGATTTCAATGTTCCTTTGGACGACCAACTGAATGTGACTGACGATACCCGTATCCAAGCTGCACTACCTACTATCAATAAAATATTGAAGGATGGCGGATCTGTGATCTTGATGTCTCACTTGGGTAGACCAAAATCTGGACCTGAGGATAAATTTTCTCTTAAAAACATTGTGCTAGCTTTAGAGAAGGCGCTAGAAAGGCCAGTGAAATTTTCTCCTGACTGCATCGGTCAGGAAGCTGAAATGCTTGCTGAAGGTTTGAAGCCTGGTGAAGTGTTGCTTTTGGAAAACTTAAGATTCCACAAGGAAGAAGAAAAAGGAGATAAGGATTTTGCGGAGAAGCTTTCCAAACTTGGCGATGTCTATGTAAATGATGCATTCGGCACAGCACATAGAGCGCATGCTTCTACGGCGGTTATTGCTCAATTCTTTAATGATAAAGTTTGCGGATACCTGATGCTTTCTGAGTTGAAAAATGCAGACAAAGTGCTAGGTAATCCTGAGAGACCTTATACGGCAATCATGGGTGGTGCTAAAATCGCTGACAAGATCTTGATCATCGAGCAATTGCTGAACAAAGTAGATAACCTGATTATTGGTGGTGGTATGTCCTATACTTTTGCCAAAGCACAAGGTGGAACAATCGGTGATTCTTTACTTGAAGCTGATAAAATGGATTTCGTTCTTGAACTGATGGAAACCGCAAAAGCAAAAGGAGTTAATCTTATCCTTCCGGTTGATACAGTGATTTCTAAGGCTTTTGCAAATGATGCTGAGCAGGGAATGGCTAACAAAGGCGAAATTCCTGATGGATGGATGGGCTTGGATATCGGACCAAAATCCCGTGAATTGTTCTCTGAAGTAATAGCAAATTCAAAGACTATTCTTTGGAATGGCCCAATGGGTGTTTTCGAAATGGATTCTTTTGACAAAGGAACAAAGGCTGTTGCTGAAGCAGTAGTAGCTGCGACCAAAGCTGGCGCTTATTCTCTAATCGGTGGAGGTGACTCTGCAGCTGCGGTTAATAAGTTTGGATATGGAGATGATGTTTCCTTTGTATCAACTGGTGGTGGAGCATTGCTAGAGCATATGGAAGGCAAAGTGCTTCCAGGTGTTGCGGCATTAGAGCCTTAAGAATTTCAGACATTTATTTCAGACCTTCGGAGTTTTTAAAACCCCGAAGGTTTTTTTTTTGACTTTTTAAACTGCAAAGAGCACATCTGTTAAGTTATTCAGGGCTTTATTCAAATTCCAAACCATGAATGCTGAATTTCGAAGTGGGGGAGAAGTTAGAACTCCACTTCCACCAACACTGGAAAGTGATCTGAAGGATATTTTTTTCCATAATTATCAGTCAGAATCCCATGACGAATCACCTTAATATCACCTTTTACAAACACGTGATCGATGATTCCATCAGGCATTTTCTCCCAGTCAAAACTTGTAAATGAGCCTGCAGGGCCATAAGATGGGATTTCAGAAATAAGTCTGGCATCTTGCCAATCTGGATTTGAAGTGATAGTAGAATATGCTGCGTTATCAGGTTTTACATTGAAGTCTCCCATCAGAATTGCCGGAGCATTTTCTTTGTTGATCAAAGACACTTGTGCCATCACCAACTTGCTACTTTCTTCCCGTGCTTGCTGACCGATGTGATCGTAGTGATTATTGAAAACATAGAAAGTTTTTCCGCTGGTATCCTTGAATTTGCCCCAAGTACAGATTCTATTCAGCGC
>TARA_R110002012_G_scaffold11368_1_pt1 | contig 18441 bp, 11 predicted proteins | sample TARA_R110002012 | Tara Oceans TARA_R110002012 (sample SAMEA4396515) | marine metagenome | biome: Westerlies Biome; feature: [DCM] deep chlorophyll maximum layer (ENVO:01000326); material: water (ENVO:00002006), including particulate matter (ENVO:01000060) such as... | depth 40 m
GCAGCCTGGCAGATAACCACGACAGTATCCCCGTCCGCCGTAGTGGAGGTCGGGTGTGAGTCGTCGGATACAGGTGTATTGGATGGGTTCATCGCAAGGCCGTTAACAGCGGCCTGGTTGGTCACCTGGCCAGCGTCAACATCGTCCTGCGTTACCGCATAGGTCGCGGTGTATTCCCAAGTCTCGTCAAGTCCAAGGATACCGTCCGAACCGGTGTCGCCCGTTGGGCCGGTGATCGCGGATAGGCCCACCAATGGGTCGGTAACCGCTACATTGTCGATCGAAACGTTGCCCTCGTTGGTCACCGTAAAGGTATAGGTGATAACATCGCCTTCCGCTAGATCAACGCAGCCGTTGGTGCCAGGGTCCTGGTCGCTCGACTTCACGATCGCGATGTCTGCAGCCTGGCAGATTAATACCGTGACCGTATTACTGGTAGCAGTATCCACAGCACCCAATACTGAGTTACCGTCTACTTCCGCAGTATTTACAACAGAACCAGCATCTATATCATTTTGAGTTATTGTATAAGTTGCATTAAACGTCCAAACTTCACCAACGTTCAAAATACCATCACCATTATCACCAGAAACTAATACTATAGGAACAACTGGGTTTGGTGCTAAAAATAATGGATCGCTTATAACAACATTAGTAATATCAACATCACCTTCATTTGTTACTACAAACTTATAATCTATGGTATTACCGGGTTCAAAGTTAATGCAATCACCTGTTGCGCTAGTACTGGACTTTACAATTGACATTTCAGCATCTTGGCAAAGATTTACAGTAACAGAAGATGAAGTAGAAACTGGGTAAGGATTTCCTGAGGTTTGAACCAGTCCGTTTACAGTAGCTGTATTTTGAACTTGTCCATTTGTGATATTTTGCTGTGTTACTGTATAAGATGCAGTATAAATCCATTCCTCACCTCCTTCTAGAAGACCATCTCCATCATCTCCACTTACGTAAACAATAGGAACCACTGGATTTGGCGCCTCCAATAACGGGTCTGACAACTGTACATTATACACTGGTGAGGCTCCTACTGGAATTGACACTTTAAATGTATATGAGATAGACTCTCCCGGAGCTATTGGCGTACAACCCTGGGGATTGTTTGGACTTGCAATTTTTTCAAGTATAATACCACAGTTGTTCAAAGTCAAAGTAACTGGTGTACGTGTCGAACTTTTACAACTTGTTGTATTATTTACAGCTTCAGCATAATATGTCTTTGAACCTATAGTATTCCAAGTAGGTGAAACTACATTTCCACCAATAGCAAGATCATACCAAACTATAGATTGTCCTCCGGGTACCGTAGCAGTTGCTATTAATGTTTGTATTGGATCTAAAGCACATTCCGTTTGGTTTCCTCCACTTACTGGTGCCGATGGCGCAGTGTTAACCATAATGTCCGCGGTGTCGCTGTTCGAGCAGCTGTTGCCGTCAGTGTAACTATAGGTAACGGTGATCGAACCGCTCAACCCGGTTGGGTCGAAGCTCGCAGTTCCGTTGCCGTTGTCGGTAACGCCGGTCCCGCTCCATGTCCCGTTTGAGTTGGTAGGGGTTCCCGTCAATGTGATCGGGCTCACGTTGTCGCAAAGTGGACCGTAGTCGCCCGCCTCAACATTAATTTGATTAGGTTGAGTAATAACGACAGTTTCCTGAGTAGTACAAGTACCATCATTTATCGTTACGTTGTAAGTACCTGCAGTTAGACCTGATTGGTCTTCGGCTGTTGGATTTAATCCACTTCCATTACTAGTTGTCCAGAAATATGTATATGAATTGGATCCTCCTGTCACAGTTAAGTTAATAGAACCATCATTTCCGTCAAAACAAGTTACATTTTGTTTCGTATAACTTGAATCTAAATCCGTATTTGTTAAAGTAAGTTTTCGAGATGGCGAAGTACAACCTAAAGTAGGGTTATAATAAAATGCATACCAAACTCCAGGAGTTGTAACTGTAGGATTATTTGGCAAATGGTCTCCTGTAACTGTTAAATCTGGATTAGTCGTCCACTTTAAAATAGCTCCGGGAGGAGTAGTAGATGTTACAAATGTATCTAGTGCAACTTGTGTGGGCTGACAATATTCTTTAAATATTGGATCAACAGTAGGTGAATTTGCATACCCTTCAACAGATAATCTTAAACCATCTACCAACACAACTGATCTTCCTGGGTTTCCAGTTTTATAAAACACTTCCACGGAGGTGGCACTATTACCAGATCTAAATGTTATACATCTATTTTCCCAATAAGGGTTTATTTCTGTCCAACCGCCTGGATTTTGATTTCCTCCATTACCACTTGAAGAAAATGACAACCTTGTAGGGAAATCGCTTTGAGGGTGTTGTATTAAATCGTTATGGGTATAAGTTAATGGGTCAGTAATTTGAACCGCACCATTTCTTACACCAAATTGCAGGTTAGGCGCATATTCCAATATTCCTCCTCCTTGATTATTACTATTAACAGTAGCGTATCTTGGTATTACAGCTATTTCAAAACATACAGTATAGACTGTATTTGGAACTACAGTTAAAGTTTGGCGAATAGCTTCATTTTGATATGAAAATATAGCAAAACCACCACCATCAAAAGTAGACGGCTCAATAATACCAGGATATACTGAATTTGAGTTAGTAGTTGAATAAGAAATATATTGCCCTTCAGACCAATCTACAGTTCCGTCATCATCCCAACAGGTATATCTTGCATCAGCTTGGTACTGACCATTGGTACCACCCACAGCTGTGCGGAAAGTACCCCCATTAACATCGACCTTTTCAAAAGATCCGCAAGTAATGAGATTACAAGCTCCAACAACATTTCCTTTCTGACCATTATCGAAAGCTTGCGCTTTTGACCTAGAACGAAACGTTGCATTATATTCTGCTGCTTTTTTATCTAGATCAGCATTATATTGATCCAAGTATTCTTGCGAATATGGCAATATTACTTCTCCCTCATCTGAAGAACCTATCGCTTGAGAATAGCCCTGGCTACTCAAGCAACCTATTAAAATGAGACCTATTAAGAACCTCTTATCAGAAGCTAATAATTTAGTAATTATTTTAAACATAAGTTAGAATTTTATTAATACCGATATCTTTTGATAATGCTATAAGTGGACATTTCACCACAATTAATCTTCAAATATACAGTGTAAAAACTGTTAAGGAATTACTAACAAACAAGTATTAGTTGAACTGTAAAAAATAGTCGGCAAACGACCTAAATTGATTGAAAAAACAAGAAATTTTGTAGGAAAAAGACATACGTGTTAGTACGTATATACGCTGAATATAAGGCTTTTGGAAAGTAGCTTGGTAAGAAAAAAATACAAATTTTAAGTCTTTAGGCCTATCTTATTATTGAATTAAACTTGTAACCGCCAACCTAATACTGAATAAACTAAGTTTATCTAGTAGATAATAATTATAGGAAAAAATACTTTCAAATTTTACATAGCTTAAAAGAAAGAATCAAATTTAATTCTAACCATTAACAGTTAAAATCTAAATAAACAACGTTTATCTTTGCAACCAATTATAGATTGAAAACATGTCATTAACAAAAGAAATAAAACGCCGAAGAACCTTCGGAATTATTAGTCACCCTGATGCCGGAAAAACTACTTTAACTGAAAAGCTACTTCTGTTTGGGGGTGCTATTCAGGAAGCAGGTGCCGTTAAAAGCAACAAAATTAAAAAAGGTGCTACCAGCGACTTTATGGAAATAGAGCGTCAGCGAGGAATTTCCGTGGCTACTTCTGTCTTGGCGTTTGAATATGAAGGAATTAAAATCAACATTCTCGATACCCCCGGCCACAAAGATTTTGCTGAAGACACATTCAGAACGCTTACCGCGGTAGACAGTGTTATTGTTGTAATTGACGTAGCAAAAGGTGTCGAGGAACAAACCGAAAAATTAGTTGAAGTTTGCCGAATGCGGAACATCCCAATGATTGTTTTTATAAATAAAATGGACCGCGAGGGAAAGGATGCGTTTGAATTACTTGATGAAATTGAGCAAAAACTAAACCTTCGTGTAACACCCCTAAGTTTCCCAATTGGGATGGGATACGATTTTAAGGGCATTTATAATATTTGGGAAAAAAACGTAAATCTCTTCAGCGGCGATAGCAGGAAAAATATTGAGGAAACTATTGAAATTGAAGATTTAAGCAGCCCAGATCTTGAAAAATTAGTTGGAGAAAAAGCAGCAAACACACTTCGAGAAGAGCTTGAATTGGTATATGAGGTTTACCCCGATTTTAATCGCGATGAGTATTTAGATGGAGAACTTCAGCCAGTCTTCTTTGGATCTGCCTTGAATAATTTTGGAGTACGGGAATTGCTTGATTGCTTTGTTGAAATAGCTCCTACCCCACGCCCAAAGGAAAGCGATACACGTTTGGTGAAACCGGAGGAAAAGGAGTTCTCGGGTTTTGTCTTTAAAATTCACGCAAATATGGATCCCAAGCACCGCGACCGTTTGGCTTTCGTTAAAATTGTTTCGGGCACATTCGAAAGAAACTCTCCCTATTTACACGTTCGCAATGGTAAAAAATTAAAGTTCAGTAGTCCGAACGCTTTCTTTGCCGAAAAGAAACAAATAGTTGATATTTCGTATCCAGGCGATATTGTAGGCCTTCACGATACCGGAAACTTCAAAATTGGCGATACGCTTACAGAAGGGGAAGAAATGCGATATAAAGGCATCCCAAGCTTTTCTCCGGAACACTTTAAATACATTAATAATGCCGACCCGATGAAAAGCAAACAGCTTGAAAAGGGCATCGACCAATTGATGGATGAAGGTGTGGCGCAACTTTTCACTTTGGAATTGAATGGACGAAAAGTAATCGGAACTGTTGGTGCGCTTCAGTTTGAGGTAATACAGTACCGTTTAGAGCACGAATATGGTGCAAAATGTAGTTATGAAAACCTAAACGTGCACAAAGCTTGTTGGGTAGAAGCGAAAGATCCGAAGAGTGAGGAATTTGCCGATTTCAAACGTGTAAAAGCAAAATTTTTGGCGAAAGACAAACGCGGCCAATTGGTGTTCTTTGCAGATTCGGCTTTTACGCTGCAAATGACGCAGTCAAAATATCCGAATGTGAAATTGCATTTTGTGAGTGAATTCGAAAAAGCTAAAAAGTAAACGTTTCAATAAATAAAAAGGCCCCGATATTTCGGGGCTTTTTTTTATGCTTCGCCAGTTGGACCAAAGTTTAAAGGAATAGGCGGCTGCTCGTAATCCTTTATTTCACCGTGGGCGTTTTCAAATCGTTTCACGTTATCGCCCAATGCTTTCAGAAATCTTTTTGCGTGCTGTGGTGTCAGGATAATTCTTGACTTCACTTTACTTTTTGGGATTCCCGGCATTATGGTTACAAAATCAACCACAAATTCAGAAACGGAATGATTGATAATGGCTAAGTTGCTATAAATGCCTTGGGCCACGCTTTCATCCAGTTCTATATTTATTTGCCCTTGCTTGGGCTGTTCTTTCTTTTGATCTGCCATATGTTCTTTATAAAAAGAAAAGGTGCGTTTTCTAAAACGCACCTTTTTCAAAATTAATTATAGTTTACTTCTTGTTTTACGCGGTTCATTTCTTCAAGCTCTTCCTTAGAACCTACAATTATAGTGTCGTATCTACGCATACCGGTACCGGCTGGTATTTTATGTCCTACAATTACATTCTCTTTCAAGCCTTCCAAGGTATCAACTTTACCGGCTACTGCCGCTTCGTTCAATACTTTGGTAGTTTCCTGGAAGGAAGCAGCAGAGATAAATGACTTAGTCTGTAACGACGCTCTCGTGATACCCTGAAGTACCGGAGTGGCCGTTGCAGGAACCGCATCGCGCGCTTCTGCAAGTACTTTATCATTTCTTCTCAACAAAGAGTTTTCATCGCGAAGTGTACGTGGAGAAAGGATTTGTCCTTCCTTCAAGTTTTCAGAATCTCCAGCGTTTGTTACCACCTTCATTCCAAATATTTTATCGTTTTCTTCGATGAAGTCATCTTTATGAGCCAATTGATCTTCTAAGAAAGTAGTATCTCCTGGATCTTGGATCTGTACCTTACGCATCATTTGACGAACAACCACCTCAAAGTGCTTGTCGTTGATTTTTACCCCTTGCAGACGGTAAACCTCTTGAACTTCGTTCACAAGATATTGTTGTACTGCTGAAGGGCCTTTAATGCGTAGGATATCTTCTGGCGTAATAGAACCATCAGAAAGTGGCATCCCTGCACGAACGTAATCGTTTTCCTGAACGAGAATTTGGTTTGAAAGTTTCACCAAATACTTTTTCAATTCGCCCAATTTAGACTCAACGATTATCTCGCGGTTACCCCTTTTAATTTTTCCGAAGGAAACTACACCGTCAATCTCGCTAACTACCGCAGGATTTGATGGGTTACGCGCTTCAAAAAGCTCGGTAACACGTGGAAGACCTCCCGTAATATCACCTGCTTTTGCAGATTTACGTGGAATTTTTACCAAGATTTTACCAATCTTAATCTTATCGCCATCGTCCACCATCAAGTGAGCACCCACTGGCAAGTTATAGCTACGGATAACTTCGTCTTTCTTCCCTAAAATTTGAAGGGTTGGAATACGTTTTTTATCTCTGGATTCAGAAATTACTTTTTCTTGGAAACCAGTTTGCTCATCAATCTCTACCTGATAGGTTAAACCTTGAACAATATTTTCATATTTAATTTTACCAGCAAATTCTGAAATAATTACACCGTTGTATGGATCCCAAGAACAAACCACATCGCCTGCGTTCACATTATCACCATCCTTAACATAAAGTGTGGAACCGTAAGGAATGTTATTGGTACTTAATGTAATACCTGTTTTCTTGTCAACAAGTTTAATTTCAGATGTACGTGAAATTACAATATCAACTGTTTTTCCTTGGCTATCTTCCCCTTTAACGGTTTTAAGATCTTCAATCTCTGCTCTACCGTCAAATCTAACAACCAATTTGTTTTCTTCGGAAATGTTACCTGCAATACCTCCCACGTGGAAAGTACGAAGGGTAAGCTGAGTACCTGGCTCCCCAATGGATTGTGCTGCCACAACACCCACGGCTTCACCACGCTGAACCATTTTATTGGTTGCAAGGTTACGTCCATAACATTGTGAACAGATTCCTTGTTTAGCTTCGCAGGTAAGTGCAGAGCGAACCTCTACGCTTTCCAATGGAGATTTTCCAATAGCATCTGCTATTTCTTCTGTAATATGTTCTCCTGAAGCAACAAGCAATTCTTTAGTCAATGGGTTAACAATATCATTAAGTGCAGTACGTCCCACAATTCTATCACGAAGGGATTCTACAACCTCTTCGTTTTTCTTTAAAGCCGAAACTTCAATACCACGAAGGGTGTAACAATCTTCAATGTTTATTATAACATCCTGTGAAACATCTACCAAACGACGTGTTAGGTAACCTGCATCTGCTGTTTTAAGAGCGGTATCCGCAAGACCTTTACGCGCACCGTGAGTAGAGATAAAGTATTCAAGAATTGATAGACCTTCCTTAAAGTTAGATAGAATCGGGTTCTCAATAATCTCGCCTCCACCAGAGTTTGATTTTTTTGGTTTCGCCATCAATCCACGCATACCTGTTAACTGGCGAATCTGTTCCTTAGAACCCCTTGCACCAGAATCAAGCATCATATATACAGAGTTGAATCCTTGCTGGTCTTCGCGAATACGCTTCATAGAAAGCTCGGTAAGCTCAGCATTGGTTGCAGTCCAAATATCAATTACTTGGTTGTAACGTTCGTTGTTGGTAATAAGCCCCATGTTGTAACTGTTGATAATACCATCAACTTGTTCGTTGGCGCTATCGATCATACTCTGCTTTTCAGCAGGGATAATAATATCACCCAAGCTAAAAGACAATCCACCTTCAAAGGCGAATTTATAACCTAGACTTTTAATCTCGTCAAGGAATGCAGATGTAACAGGAACAGATGTAACTTTTAGAATTCTTCCGATAATGTCACGAAGTGATTTTTTTGTCAATACTTCGTTTATGAAACCAGCTTCTTCAGGAACCTTTTCGTTAAAGATTACTCTTCCCAAAGTCGTAGTGATGATTTGGTTTACCAACTCACCCTTATCGTTGAAATCTTTTGTTCTAATTTTTATTTCAGCATTCAAATCTACTTGGCCTTCGTTATAGGCAATGATAGCTTCTTCTGCCGAATAGAAAGTAAGTCCTTCACCTTTAACTACGGTATCGTCCATAGTTTTCTTAAGTTTGGTCATATAGTATAGACCCAAAACCATATCCTGTGAAGGAACCGCAACCGGCGAACCGTTTGCTGGGTTCAAAATATTGTGGGAAGCAAGCATCAATAGCTGGCATTCCAAAATTGCCTCTGGCCCAAGTGGAAGGTGAACCGCCATCTGGTCACCATCAAAATCCGCGTTAAATGCGGTACATACCAATGGGTGCAGCTGGATTGCTTTACCTTCAATCAATTTAGGCTGGAACGCTTGAATACCCAATCTGTGCAAAGTAGGGGCCCGGTTAAGCATAACTGGGTGACCTTTCAATACATTTTCAAGAATATCCCAAACTACAGGCTCCTTTTTATCTATAATTTTCTTTGCAGATTTTACGGTTTTTACAATACCTCTTTCAATCAACTTGCGGATTACGAAAGGTTTGTAAAGCTCGGCAGCCATATCTTTTGGAAGACCGCACTCGTATAATTTCAATTCTGGTCCAACGACAATTACCGAACGGGCCGAATAATCCACACGCTTACCAAGCAAGTTTTGACGGAAACGTCCTTGCTTTCCTTTCAATGAATCTGAAAGGGATTTCAACGGACGGTTACTATCTGTTTTTACTGCTGAAGATTTACGCGTATTGTCAAACAATGAATCTACCGATTCTTGAAGCATACGCTTTTCGTTACGAAGGATTACCTCAGGAGCTTTTATCTCCATCAATCGTTTCAAACGGTTGTTACGGATGATTACACGACGGTAAAGATCGTTCAAATCTGAAGTTGCGAAACGGCCACCATCAAGTGGTACCAATGGTCGTAATTCTGGTGGAATAACCGGAACTACTTTCATAATCATCCATTCGGCTTTGTTTTCGCGGTTTTTGTTTGCATCGCGAAGTGCTTCCACAACTTGAAGACGTTTTAGCGCTTCAGTTTTACGTTGTTTTGAAGTTTCGTTGTTTGCCTTATGGCGAAGGTTGTAAGAAAGTGTATCCAAATCGATTCTCTGTAAAAGATCGATCAAGCACTCCGCTCCCATTTTCGCGATGAATTTATTTGGATCAGTTTCTTCCAAATATTGATTCTCCTGTGGAAGTGAATCAAGGATTGCAAGATATTCCTCTTCGGTTAGGAAATCCATTTTCTTAACGGCTTCTCCGCCTTCGTATGTTGCAATACCTGGTTGAATTACTACATAACGCTCGTAGTAAATAATCATATCCAATTTCTTGGAAGGTAATCCAAGAAGGTAACCAATCTTGTTCGGAAGACTACGGAAGTACCAAATGTGCGCCACGGGAACTACCAAATTGATATGCCCCACACGGTCACGACGTACTTTCTTTTCTGTTACTTCCACACCACAACGGTCACAAACAATACCTTTGTAGCGAATTCTCTTATATTTACCACAGGCACACTCATAATCCTTTACCGGACCAAAGATGCGCTCACAGAAAAGACCGTCACGCTCTGGCTTGTGCGTACGGTAGTTGATTGTTTCGGGCTTTAATACTTCACCACGTGATTCCGCCAAAATGGATTCAGGGGAAGCCAAACCAATAGAAATCTTGTCGAATTTCTGTACTGTGTTTTCTTTATTTCTGTTCATCATGATTTAAAATAAACTTTGTTGTTGTTTTTGAAACCATTTAAATGATTTCTGAAAGAATTTTGAGACCCCCGCTTCCGCGGGGATGCCAATTTATTCTTCTAATCTAATGTCAAGACCCAATCCTTTCAATTCGTGCATAAGTACGTTGAAAGATTCCGGTAATCCTGGTTCTGGCATGGTTTCCCCTTTTACGATTGCCTCGTAGGTTTTCGCCCTTCCAATAACATCATCAGATTTAACAGTCAATATTTCTCTAAGTGTGCTTGATGCACCGTAAGCTTCAAGTGCCCAAACTTCCATCTCTCCAAAACGCTGACCACCAAATTGTGCTTTACCGCCAAGTGGTTGTTGCGTAATAAGTGAGTACGGACCAATGGAACGTGCGTGCATCTTATCATCTACCATGTGGCCCAATTTCAGCATATAGATAACTCCTACAGTTGCAGGTTGGTCAAAGCGCTTACCGGTTCCACCGTCAAATAGATAAGTATGTCCAAATCTTGGAATTCCAGCTTCATCGGTCAATTCATTGATTTGGTCTATAGTTGCACCGTCAAAAATTGGGGTTGCAAACTTGCGACCTAATTTTTGTCCAGCCCATCCAAGAACCGTTTCATAAATCTGCCCAATGTTCATACGTGATGGTACCCCAAGTGGGTTCAACACGATATCTACTGGAGTTCCGTCTTCAAGGAAAGGCATATCTTCCTCACGTACAATACGTGCAACAATACCTTTGTTTCCGTGACGTCCCGCCATCTTGTCTCCTACTTTCAGCTTACGCTTTTTAGCGATGTAAACCTTTGCAAGTTTCAAAATTCCGGAAGGAAGCTCATCCCCAACAGAGATGGTAAACTTCTCACGACGTAAGTTACCTTGAAGGTCGTTTTCCTTAATTTTATAGTTGTGCATTAAATCTGCAACCAACACGTTGGTTTCATCATCAGTCGTCCAAGTACCACCGGTTAAGTGGGTGTAATCGTCAACGGCGTGAAGCATTTTTAATGTGAACTTTTTACCTTTTGGGAAGACTACTTCACCAAGGTCATTGTTTACACCTTGAGCAGTTTTTCCTCCTACAATAGCGAAAAGTTTTTCAACCAACACATCTTGAAGGGCTACGAATTTTGCTTCGTATTTTGCCTCAAGTTCAGCGATGTCTTCTTTGTCTTTCGCACGCTTACGTTTATCTTTTACAGCACGGGCAAACAATTTCTTGTCTATTACCACACCGTTCAAAGATGGTGAAGCTTTAAGCGAAGCATCCTTAACATCACCTGCTTTATCACCAAAAATGGCGCGAAGCAGCTTTTCTTCAGGTGTTGGATCGCTTTCTCCTTTTGGAGTAATTTTCCCAATAAGGATATCGCCTGGTTTAACCTCGGCTCCAATTCGGATCATACCGAATTCATCCAAGTCTTTTGTAGCTTCTTCCGATACGTTTGGAATATCATTTGTCAATTCCTCATTACCAAGTTTGGTATCTCGAACTTCCAATGAATATTCATCTATATGTATAGAAGTGAAAATATCTTCGCGAACTACTTTTTCAGAAATAACAATCGCATCCTCAAAGTTGTAACCTTTCCAAGGCATGAAAGCAACTTTCATGTTTCGTCCCAGGGCAAGTTCACCTTTTTCGGTAGCATAACCTTGACACAGCACCTGTCCTTTTTTCACCCTATCGCCTTTGCGAACAATAGGCTTCAAGTTAATGGAAGTACTCTGGTTTGTCTTTCTGAATTTTACTAATTGATATGTTTTTTCATCAGTATCAAAACTAACCATACGTTCGTTTTCGGTACGGTCATATTTAATAGTAATTTCATTGGCATCAACATATTCAACCACACCATCTCCTTCTGCATTTATCAATACACGGCTATCAGATGCAACTTGTCTTTCAAGACCAGTTCCAACGATTGGTGAATCTGCAATTAGTAATGGTACCGCCTGGCGCATCATGTTAGAACCCATCAGTGCACGGTTTGCATCATCGTGCTCTAAGAAAGGAATCAACGATGCCGAAATAGATGCAATCTGGTTTGGCGCAACATCGGCATAATTTACAACCGTTGGTTCTACAAGTGGGAAGTCACCTTCCATACGTGCAATTACCTTATCGGTTTCAATATCACCTTTGTCAGACAATGGAATATTTGCCTGTGCAATGTGCTTTTCTTCTTCTTCTTCAGCAGAAAGGTAAACAGGCGCATGCTTTATATCGATTTTACCATCGGTTACTTTACGATACGGAGTTTCAATGAAACCAAGGTTATTCACCTTTGCATAAACCGCAAGTGAAGAAATAAGACCAATGTTTGGTCCCTCAGGGGTTTCAATCGGGCAAAGACGACCGTAGTGTGTATAGTGAACGTCACGAACCTCGAAACCTGCTCTTTCACGGGAAAGACCACCTGGCCCAAGTGCAGAAAGACGACGCTTGTGCGTAATCTCTGCCAGTGGGTTGGTCTGGTCCATAAACTGTGAAAGCTGGTTTGTACCAAAGAATGAGTTGATTACTGAGGAAAGTGTTTTCGCGTTGATCAAATCGATGGGTGTGAATACCTCGTTGTCACGAACGTTCATACGCTCGCGGATGGTACGTGCCATACGGGCAAGACCAACGCCAAACTGTTGTGACAATTGCTCACCTACAGTACGTACACGACGGTTGCTAAGGTGGTCAATATCATCAATCTCAGCTTTAGAGTTGATAAGCTCGATTAAATATTTAACGATGGTTATGATATCTTCCTTGGTAAGCACTTGCTTGTCCATAGGAATATCAAGACCCAGTTTTTTGTTCATTCTATAACGACCTACCTCACCAAGATTATATCTCTGGTCACTGAAGAAAAGTTTGTGAATGATTCCACGAGCTGTTTCCTCATCGGGTGGTTCAGCGTTACGAAGTTGTCTATATATATGTTCTACCGCTTCTTTTTCGGAGTTGGTAGGATCTTTTTGTAAAGTGTTGTGGATAATGGCGTAATCTGCCTGAAGGTTATCCTCCTTGTGCAATAGGATTGTTTTTGTTCCGGAATCGATGATTTCATCAATATGTTCTTTCTCAAGAACAGTATCACGATCCAAAATAATCTCGTTACGCTCAATGGAAACTACCTCGCCAGTATCTTCATCTACGAAATCCTCGTGCCAAGTTTTTAGCACACGTGCTGCCAGTTTGCGGCCTATGTATTTTTTAAGACCGGTTTTTGAAGCTTTCACTTCTTCCGCTAGGTCAAATATTTCAAGAATATCCTTATCCCTTTCAAAACCAATGGCGCGGAAAAGAGTAGTTACAGGTAACTTCTTCTTACGGTCAATATATGCGTACATTACGCTGTTGATATCTGTGGCAAACTCAATCCATGAACCTTTAAAAGGAATTACACGGGCAGAGTAAAGTTTCGTCCCATTTGCGTGGAAGGACTGGCCAAAGAATACCCCTGGAGAACGGTGAAGCTGTGAAACAACAACACGCTCTGCACCATTGATGCAGAAAGTTCCGCTTGGGGTCATGTAAGGGATTGTACCTAAATAAACGTCCTGCACGATGGTTTCAAAATCTTCGTGTTCGGCGTCTGTACAGTACAGTTTCAATCGTGCCTTTAGAGGAACGCTATAAGTAAGACCGCGCTCGATACATTCCTGAATGGAATATCTTGGCGGATCTACGAAATAGTCTAAGAACTCTAAAACAAATTGGTTGCGGGTATCGGTAATCGGGAAATTTTCCAAAAAGGTTTTATACAATCCTTCTTGGCCTCTTTCTTCTGATTTGGTTTCCAACTGGAAAAAATCCTGAAAGGATTTAATCTGAATGTCCAAAAAGTCGGGATAGTCCGGCTTATTTTTTACAGAGGAAAAATTCAATCTTTCAGTTTGCGTTGCTGACATCTATGGACGGAATTTTAATTAAAATGAAAATAAAATAATCGTATAAAAAGGCATTAACCATTATATACGCAAAATGGTTTAGGTCTTTCCGCCGAAGCAGAAGACCTAAACCTTAGGGTTTGGAACGTAAGGAGCTTACTTAAGCTCAACCTCAGCTCCAGCTTCTTCTAATTGAGCTTTTAAAGCTTCAGCTTCGTCTTTAGAAACGCCTTCTTTAATAGGAGAAGGAGCGTTGTCTACCATTTCTTTTGCTTCTTTAAGACCAGCACCAGTTAATTCCTTAACTAGTTTTACAACTGCAAGTTTAGATGCACCAGCAGCTTTCAACATTACTGTGAATTCTGATTGCTCCTCAGCGGCTTCACCACCTGCGGCAGCACCACCAGCAGCAACAGCAACAGCTGCAGCAGCAGGCTCAATGCCATACTCGTCTTTTAATATTGTAGCTAACTCATTAACTTCTTTTACTGTTAGGTTAACCAATTTTTCTGCGAAATCTTTCAAATCTGCCATTTCTATCGTTTTTAAAAATAATTGTGTTTATATAAATTAAATAGTGCTTAATGAAATTTTATCCTTCTCTTTCGGATAAGGTCTTAACAATTCCTGCAAGCTTTCCACCACTAGATTTAAGTGCTGAAACAACATTTTTAGCAGGCGATTGCAACAACCCGATAATTTCTCCAATAAGTTCGTCTTTAGATTTAAGTTCAACCAGACTATCCAATTGATTGTCGCCAACATAAATTGACTCTTGGATGTAAGCTCCCTTAAGAACAGGCTTATCAGATTTTTTTCTGAATTCTTTAATTACCTTGGCAGGAGCATTTCCTGTTTCAGAAATCATCAAGGAAGTGTTTCCTTTAAGTATTCCTGTTAGTTCTCCAAAGTCCTTATCAGAACTCTCCATCGCTTTTTTAAGCAATGTATTCTTAACAACTGCCAACTGTACACCTGCTTTGAAACAAGCACGGCGAAGGTTGGAAGTATTCCCTGCGTCAAGTCCTGAAATATCTGCCAAATATATATTGGCATTGTCGGACAACTGCGCAGTCAACGTTTCAATTACTTGTGATTTTTCTTCTCTTGTCATAATTTCCAGTTTTTACTGCTCAGTAAACCTTTTAGTGTCAATTTCAACACCTGGGCTCATTGTGCTTGACATAAAGATACTTTTGATATAAATACCTTTTGCAGCCTGAGGCTTCAGTTTAACGAGGGTTGTTAATAATTCTCTTGCGTTTCCTGCAATCTTTTCGGCATCAAAAGATGCTTTCCCGATTGCGGCGTGTACGATACCGGTTTTGTCAACTTTAAAGTCGATTTTACCTGCTTTTACATCAGAAACAGCTTTAGCAACGTCCATTGTTACTGTACCAGTCTTTGGATTTGGCATAAGGCCACGAGGACCTAATACGCGTCCTAAAGGACCTAATTTACCCATAACACTTGGCATAGTTACAATTACGTCAACATCTGTCCATCCTCCTTTAATTTTGTCGAGGTACTCATCAAGACCTACGTAGTCTGCTCCTGCTTCCTTAGCCTCGGCCTCCTTATCTGGAGTTACCAAAGCTAATACTTTAACGTCTTTACCTGTTCCGTGCGGAAGGGTAACAACGCCTCTAACCATTTGGTTTGCTTTACGTGGATCCACGTTAAGACGTACCGCAAGGTCAACGGAAGCATCAAACTTTACGCTGGTGATTTCTTTTATTAAAGCAGAAGCTTCAGCTACTGAATAGGCCTTGTTAGGTTCTATTTTTGAAGCGGCTTCCTTTTGCTTTTTAGTTAATCGTGCCATTTTATAGATTCTTTTTTCAGATTAAAAAGGTGCGTCACCTTTTACTTTAATTCCCATGGAACGTGCAGTACCGGCTACCATTTTCATAGCAGACTCTACGGTAAAAGCATTAAGATCGGGCATTTTATCTTCCGCGATCGTTTTAATTTGATCCCATGAAATGGTGGCTACTTTTTTTGCGTGTGGTTCGCCGGAGCCTTTTTTTGCCTTAGCAGCTTCAAGTATCTGTACGGCAGCGGGTGGGGTTTTAATTACAAAGTCAAAAGACTTGTCTTTATAAACCGTAATCGCTACTGGCAATACTTTTCCCTGCTTATCTTGAGTTCTTGCATTAAACTGCTTACAGAACTCCATGATGTTAACACCGGCAGCACCAAGAGCAGGTCCAACTGGTGGTGATGGATTGGCAGCACCTCCACGAACTTGCAACTTAACTACTTTACTGATTTCTTTTGCCATTTCTAATTTTTAATGTGGTATTTCAAAAGTGGAAGCCTCCGAAAAACCTATTAAGCGTAACAATTAAACTTTTTCTACTTGCATATAGCTCAACTCTAATGGCGTTTTTCTTCCGAAAATTTTCACCATTACCTCAAGCTTGCGTTTCTCTTCATTTATTTTTTCTACGGTTCCGTTAAATCCATTAAACGGCCCATCTATTACTTTTACGGTTTCGCCAATTGTGTAAGGAATGTTAACGCTATCATCTTTTACTGAAAGCTCATCAACCTTACCTAACATTCTGTTTACTTCAGATTGTCTAAGCGGCACGGGATCTCCTCCTTTGGTTTCGCCTAAAAAGCCGATTACCCCGTTTATTGATTTTATAATGTGTGGAATTTCTCCCCCCAGATTTGCTTGTATCATTATATAACCGGGAAAGTAAACTCGTTCTTTGTTTACTTTTTTACCGTTACGTATCTGTATTACTTTTTCAGTGGGCACGAGCACCTGATCAATATAATCCTCAAGCTCCAATCGCTTTATCTCATTTTCGATATACGATTTGATCTTGTTCTCCTGTCCACTAACTGAACGGACCACATACCACTTTTTTGTACTTGTTGTCTCGGTCATTTCTTACGACTTGATCCAAATGAAATATTGATCCACCAACCAGTGGAATACTGTATCTATTCCCCAAACAGCTAAGGCTAAAACAACAGAAAATACTGCAACAATAACAGTTAACTTCTGCGCTTCTGCCCAAGTAGGCCAAGAAACGTGATTTTTAAGTTCTTTGTATGATTCTGTAATATAGTTTGTCATTTTGCAACCGTATTAAATTCGGGTTATTCTGAAGTATTCCATCTTAAAAAACATTTCAGAATTTTATTTTGCACGGGTTGAGAGGCTCGAACTCCCGACACCTGGTTTTGGAGACCAGTGCTCTACCAACTGAGCTAAACCCGTCTATGTGGATTAGCATCACTTAAAGTCCAATATGCTAAACCCGCTATAAAAGCCAAGGTATCCCGAAGTTAATTCGGGACACCCAGTGCTTTTTATAATAATATAATTAGTCTAAAATTTCAGTTACCTGACCAGCACCTACTGTACGTCCACCCTCACGGATAGCGAAACGAAGACCTACATTCATTGCGATTGGCTGAAGCAACTCAACGTGGATAGTCAAGTTATCACCAGGCATAACCATTTCAACACCATCAGGAAGTGAAATTGTTCCAGTTACGTCAGTTGTACGTACGTAAAACTGTGGACGGTAGTTGTTATGGAATGGAGTGTGACGTCCACCCTCTTCTTTCTTAAGGATATAAACCTCAGCTTTAAATTTAGCGTGTGGTGTTACAGACCCAGGCTTAGTAATAACCATACCTCTAGAAATCTGTGATTTTTCAATACCTCTTAATAGGATACCAGCATTATCTCCAGCCTCACCTCTATCAAGAATTTGACGGAACATCTCAATACCAGTAATGGTAGAAGTTAATTTTTCAGCACCCATACCAATGATCTCTACAGGGTCTCCAGTTTTTGCGATACCAGTTTCAATACGACCAGTAGCAACAGTACCACGACCTGTAATAGAGAATACATCTTCAATAGGCATCAGGAAAGGCTTATCAACATCACGCGTTGGAAGTTCAATCCAGTTATCAACAGCTTCCATCAACTGCAACACAGTATCAACCCATTTTTGCTCTCCGTTAAGAGCTCCAAGAGCTGAACCTTGAACAACAGGCCCATTATCTCCATCATATTCGTAGAAGTTAAGAAGGTCACGAATTTCCATCTCAACTAATTCTAATAATTCCTCATCATCAACCATATCTACTTTATTCATAAATACAACGATACGTGGAATACCTACTTGGCGACCAAGAAGGATGTGCTCGCGAGTTTGCGGCATTGGTCCGTCTGTAGCAGCAACAACTAGAATAGCACCGTCCATTTGGGCAGCACCTGTTACCATGTTTTTTACGTAATCCGCGTGACCAGGACAGTCAACGTGCGCATAGTGACGGTTAGCTGTTTGGTACTCTACGTGTGAAGAGTTAATTGTTATACCTCTTTCTTTTTCTTCTGGTGCGTTGTCAATCTGATCGAATGAACGTGCTTCAGAGAAACCAGCATCCGCCATTACTTTAGTAATTGCAGCTGTTAAAGTTGTTTTACCGTGATCTACGTGTCCAATTGTACCAACATTTAAGTGTGGTTTTGAACGATCGAAAGTTGCTTTTGCCATTTTGTATTTATTTTAATCTTAGTTATATATTAGTGATCTATTGTATTCTAAATTTGAGCCAATGATGGGAATTGAACCCATGACCTCTTCCTTACCAAGGAAACGCTCTACCCCTGAGCTACACC
>TARA_R110002012_G_scaffold115909_5_pt1 | contig 18426 bp, 20 predicted proteins | sample TARA_R110002012 | Tara Oceans TARA_R110002012 (sample SAMEA4396515) | marine metagenome | biome: Westerlies Biome; feature: [DCM] deep chlorophyll maximum layer (ENVO:01000326); material: water (ENVO:00002006), including particulate matter (ENVO:01000060) such as... | depth 40 m
GTTTTGTCAACTGAAACGTGATCCAGTTGAATTGTGGATGCAAAGGTAAGAGCCAGAAATAAAATCACAAACATTACTCCGTTATTTTTTTAACAATTGAGAACCACAACCACCTTCTTAATTGATTTTCAAGCTTCTATCAAAATGTATACGTAGATAAAATTTTCACCATTTCCCCCACATTTCTGGCATTTAGCTTCTTTAGGATGTTTTTTCGATGAGTACTAACAGTATTCACGGAAATATGTAATTGCTTCGCAATTTCTTTAGATTCCTTTCCTTCCAAAATCAAGCTAACAATTTCCTTCTCCTTCTTTGTAAGAGAGACTACTCTACTCTGAGGAGAATTCTTACTTACAAATATTCTGGTACCGTCTTCCTTCCGGTAAGAATAATTCCAATCATATCCATTGGATTTTGGAGGTGTATGCAACTGTACTATTATGTGTAAATCCATTGCAAAATTACCGGCAGCATCTATCAGATAGGGTCTAACTTTACCGAGCATCCAACTGATTTTCTTGGAAGTTCGATGAACCCAGCGAGTTGTATAGGAAAATTCAAAGGTATGCTTCTCGGATAAAGTAAGCTTATGGAAATTCTCGAAGATAATCTTTTGAAAGCGAATGAACTCATCTCTATCCTCGGGATGAATCAATTCGAAAGTTGTCTCCATACCCTTTGATCGAAGAATAGAGGCAGGATATCCTGTCAATTCTTCCACATTGCCTGCGAAAAAAGCTAGACTCAAATCTCTATAATCAAAGCAGGCAATGGTGAGCCCTTCCCGCATCCCTATAGTTTCACTTAACTGCTCTAATTCAATTACTTTATTTTGTTCTTCCGGGTTTATTTGAAATTCTTGCTCTTGCCATTTTTTAAAAAATTGTGTGTATTTATTTTGCTTACGCAAATCCTTCAACAATACCTTATCCATAAAAAATTATTTAGTGTCAAAACTAAGTTAACACACGAAATCCAATTTTTTAGGTTTCAATTTTCTTTTTGATCTCATGTAATTTCAAAAGTGCCTCAATAGGTGAAATAGCATTGATATCTATTCCTTCAATTAATTCTTTCGCTTCTTGGAATTTCGGATCCAACTCGAACATGCTTAGCTGATAGTTGTTCTTAGGAATGGATTTAACTTTGCTTTTTTGATCCGCCACCGCTTTATCCTTTTCCAAATGGGACATGATCTCCGAAGCTCTTAACACAATTGGATTAGGCATTCCCGCCATTTGGGCAACGTGAATACCGAAACTGTGCTCACTACCTCCTTTCTTAAGCTTTCGCATGAAAATCACCTTATTTCCGACTTCTTTCACAGAAACATTGAAGTTTTTGATTTTAGGAAAATCAGAGGCCAATTGATTCAGCTCATGATAATGCGTAGCAAAAAGTGTTTTGGCCCGGAACGTCGGATGATTGTGCAGGTACTCCACAATAGACCAAGCGATGGAAATACCGTCGTAAGTAGATGTTCCACGGCCGATTTCATCCATTAGCACCAAGCTTCGATCCGATAGGTTATTCAAAATGCTTGCCGTCTCGGTCATCTCCACCATAAAGGTTGATTCGCCTTTGGAAAGATTATCTGAAGCTCCTACACGAGTGAAAACCTTGTCTATAATACCTATTCTAGCGAAAGATGCAGGCACAAAGCTCCCCATTTGAGCCATTAGCACGGTTAAGGCAGTCTGTCGTAGCAAAGCTGACTTACCAGCCATATTGGGACCGGTGATGATCATGATCTGCTGTGAATCGTGATCTAGGTAAATATCATTTGGAACGTAGTCTTCGCCTGGAGGCAATTGCTTTTCGATGACCGGATGACGACCGTCTTTGATTTCGAGCGTCTCGGTCTCAGATATTTTTGGTCTAGCATAGCCATTAGAAAGTGCCACTTGCGCAAAAGAAAGTAAAACATCCAATGTGCCAAGAATTCTTGCGTTTTGCTGGATTTGTGTGACAAACTGAGCAGTCTCCTGTACAAGCGCCAGAAAAAAGCGTTGCTCGATAGCAATCATTTTATCCTCTGCATTCAGGATTTTATCCTCATAATCTTTTAGCTCAGGAGTAATATAGCGCTCAGCATTTACCAGCGTTTGTTTACGAATCCACTCCGCCGGAACTTTGTCTTTGTGCGAATGCGTCACTTCCAGATAGTATCCGAATACCTTATTGAAAGCTATTTTCAGGGAAGTTATTCCAGTTTTCTGAACTTCACGTTGTTGGATTTGCACCAAGAAATCCTTTCCGGTATTCGCCAATCCACGGTATTCATCCAGCTCCTCGTCGACTCCATCATTGATAATTCCACCCTGGTGCGTCAGCATAGGTGCATCTTCCTTGAGCTCCTTAATTATTTTTTCTCTCAAAAACTCACAGGGATGCAGCTGATCAGAAAGTCGCTGAAGTGTAGGGTTCTTTTGATTTTTGAGAAGCTCTTTGATAGGTAAAATATTGACTAGCGCACGCTTTATCTGATTAATCTCACGAGGATTTGCACGTCCTACCACGACTTTGGAAATCAGTCGCTCCAAATCACCAATGTGCTTCAACGGGTCCACCATTTCCTCAATTAGGGCCGAGTTTTGGTAGAAAAAGTCAACAACATTCAGTCGCTCCTCGATAGCAGATTTTTCCTTCAAAGGCAGAACCATCCACTTTTTCATCATTCGAGAACCCATAGGAGTCACAGTCTGATCTAGGATATTGATCAAAGGAACTCCGCCTTCGTGCTGTGGAAATACAAGTTCCAGATTTCGAATAGTGAACTTATCCAACCACACATATTTCTCCTCAGCAATTCTTGAAATCGAAGAAATATGCTGAATCTCTTTATGCTCAGTTTCTTCCAGGTAATATAAAATCGCTCCTGCGGCGATGATTCCGGATTCGATTTCCTCTATCCCAAATCCTTTTAGGTTGGCTGTACCAAAATGAGTTTTGAGCTTTTCATAAGTGAAGTCGTATTGATAAACCCAATCCTCGCAGTGAAAAGTGATAAAATCATTTTTCAGCATGTCAGCGGCAGCCTTTTTTGCTGCTTTGGAAAAGATGATCTCTGCTGGCGCAAAGCTCTGAATCAATTTTTCCAAATAAGATGCAGTCCCCTCAGCACACATAAATTCCCCCGTAGAAAGATCAAGGAAAGCAATTCCATGCTTGTCTTTTCCAAAGGAAATCGAAGCTAAATAATTGTTCTTCTTGGTGTCCAGCACCTGATCATTAAATGAAAGCCCTGGAGTCACTAGTTCAGTCACACCACGCTTCACAATGCCTTTTACAGACTTGGGATCCTCCAACTGATCGCAAATAGCTACCCGATTCCCCGCTCTCACCAATTTTGGTAAGTAGGTATCTAACGAATGGTGCGGAAAACCCGCCAACTCGATATGTGATGCCGAACCATTCGCCCGCTTTGTAAGCACGATATCCAAGATTTTGCTTGCACGAACAGCATCCTCTCCAAATGTTTCATAAAAATCCCCGACACGAAAAAGTAACAAGGCACCTGGATGCTTGGCTTTTATCGCATTATACTGCTTCATTAAAGGAGTTTCTTTTCCGTCTTTTAACTTACTCATGGGGGTATGCTTACTTTTATACTAATTTTGGGAGGAGTATTCGAAGGGAATATGCCCGAAAATAAGCCATTCACAAAGCAGAACAAAAAAGGATGAAAAAATTAAGTATGGAAGAGCTCGAAAGAGTTTCGGTTGAGGAGTTTAAAAAAATGGATAAATCCCCAATTGTACTCGTCCTGGACAACGTACGAAGCCTAAATAATGTGGGTTCTGCCTTTCGGACTGGTGATGCATTTGGTGTAGCTAAAATTTTTCTTTGTGGAATCACAGGAACTCCTCCTCATCGAGATATTCAGAAAACCGCCTTGGGAGCAACTGAATCTGTAGAATGGGAATATTGCCTGAATACTATGATTGCCATGGAAAAATTAAAAACTGAAGGCTATCAAATCTGCGGGTTAGAGCAGGTAGATCGATCTGTGATGCTGAATGAATTCACACCTGAGAAAGGTAAAAAATATGCCTTGGTATTCGGAAATGAAGTATTTGGGGTAGAAGAAGAAGTGCTCAATGCCTGCGATGCAGTATTAGAAATCCCACAATTAGGCACCAAACACTCCTTGAATATCTCCGTTTCGCTAGGAATAGCAGTTTGGGATCTTATGGTGAAAATGGAGCAATTTTAATTTTTGGCAAATCTGTATCGAAGACCAAAAGACCCTCGGAATAAAGAGTCATCACCAAAGCCAATGATCGGTGCACCTTCTATATGAAAGCCAAAATCCTTTTGCTCAAAAGGATAAATATTTAATCCAACAGGTATTACTATTCCGTCAATAAAGCCTACTCTTAAACCTGCTCCTCCATAAAACTGAAAACGATCTGTTTTTTTGAAAATGTAATTGGCGGCAAGTTCTCCTGTCAAATTCTCAAAATACATGTCTGTACCAACTCGAAATTCCGGGATAAAACGCTCACCAAACTGATAATTCACGCCTATAAAAGGCAAATTGCTCTGATGAAAACTAATGGTCGTTTGTGAAAAAGAAGTCATAGAAAATAGACCGAAAAGAGCAATAAAAATAAGTTTTTTCACTTTTGTAAAATTAAGTTGTGTAAAAGATTAAAGACCAAGTTCACTTACCTTCAAATGAGTTTTGATCATGTTGGAGCTGGCTTTCGCCACAAGTTTACCTGAATCTTTAGTGATTACGGCGTCCCAATGATTTAGGTTTGCACCTGATCGAACTAATTTTGCAGAAACTTCAATATTCTCTCCAATTTTTACTGAGGATAAAAAATCTACATTTAGATTGATGCTTGTCATTAGGTATTCAGAACCTGTTGCGAAGTTTGCCATCCCGATCACATCGTCCATCATAAGCGATGCCACGCCACCATGCAGTATTTTAGCAGGATTACACATTGCTGGAGTGATAGTATAGGATACTTTGATAAAACCATTTTCAATTTCCAAAAGCGTTCCACCAAGCCAATTACCAGCCTTAGAAGGGGTTTTATCTAATTTCTGCCCAATTAACGTTTTGAATTGGGCTAACATTGGATTTGGCTTTTCCATAGGATTATTCTTGTTCATTTATCAATCTGAAATAGTCTTCCAATATAGTTTTTAATGCTTCCTTCTCTTTTGGTTTTGACCAAATAGGTGTCCAAGCAGCGTCTTTTTTAACCTCAAAAGAAGCATCAGCAATTATCCAAGGTTGGAGCTCCCTCACATAGGCAAGAAACTCAGCATTGTTTGTGTTTTGAAGATGAAAGATCTCTTCTTTACCCTCTTGGGAAGCACGGATTTCCAAAGGCCAATCAATATTTGTTGGTTCAAGGTAAAGGTATGCGTCGTCTTTTTGGCTATTAAGAATTATCACTAAATCCAGCAAAGGATCTGCCTCAGAAACTTCTCTTTTCCCATGACGAAAAAGGACCATTCCCGCATCTGATCTACTTTCTCTATCATATTTAATTGCTCGCACATTCAAAAAATAAAGACGGCTTGAAGAGGTCATGCGAAATGTCAGGTCATCTCCAGAGTTATTTGCTCGTTTTGTATTGAAAAAAGAGAGTAATAAAACCAGACCAACGGAAATCAAGCCAAAAATCTTAAAGACTCTGATTAATTCTGGGGTGAAAATTTCATTTGTTTTTTGCCTATTAGGCATGGAATGGTAGCTTAGGTTTAAGTATGAGTCTTAATGTACATACGAACCTGCATTGATATCGATACTGGCTCCAGTAGCATGATCAGCAAGTCCAGAGCAAAGCAAGGTCACCATTGGCGCAATATCCTCAGGCTTTGTCAACTCTTTCAGTGCAATGTCATTTAGCGCGAAACCCTCTCCGTATTCAGCTAGAATTTCATCCGCCATATCCGTACGAGTAAAGCCCGGTGCGATCAAAAAAGCTTTGATTCCTTGTTTACCGTAATGTCTGGCAATGGATCTTGTCAAACTAACAATTGCGCCTTTAGAAGCAGCATACGCTATGTAATCTGTTGTATCTCCACGAAAAGCGGCTCTGGAGGAAATGTTGACAATCCTGCCATTTTGATTAATCAATGCTTGATCGACAAACTCTTTACAGAGAATACCAAGAGCGGTTGTATTTACTTGAATGGTTTCCTGCCAAATCTTTACCCATTCTTGGGTAGATAGACTATCTGGAGCTGATCTGGAAATTCCTGCATTATTGACCAATCCTGAAATCGGACCATATTTTTCCACCAGTTTGGGAATAAAACCAATTACTTGATCGACATTGGAAAGATCGCAAGATTCAATAAAAGCAGGATTTTCTAGTTCTGATTTGAGCTTTTCTGCCTCAGCAACATTGTTATTGCAATGAATAATTATTTCAGCTCCAGAATCAGATAATTGCTTTGCAATCGCTCTACCTATGCCTCTTGAAGCACCAGTGACAAGTATTCGTTGATTTTTAAGGGAAATATTCATGATTGAATATACTGGCTAAAATCAATAATACCGTGAAATAAATAGCTGGAAGGTGAGGTTAGTCACCACTTTTCCCGAATCATCAAGTGCTGTATATGTGCCAAATGATGCTGAGAATGCCATTGATACATCAGTGTTATTTCGGAAAGAGGTGCAGAGGATTGAGATTCCGGATGGAAATAGGTTTTCTGAAAATCTGAAGGAGTCATACTTTCAAGTATAACAGCCCATTTAGAATGTATTCCATCTATCAAGTTGAGCGATACCTCAATTGGTAATGAATAATCAGGCAATTTTGCCCAAGCAGCCTCATCATAAGGCTTAATAGTAGGGTTTTCCTCTGTCAGGACCAATTTAAAGCGCGTCAGCGCGTTCATATGAGAATCGGCAACATGATGGACTACTTGTTTCACCGTCCAACCTCCAGGGCGATAGGCTGTATTTAACTGAGCCTCACTAAAATCTTTCACCGTATCCTTCAAATATTGAGGATACGAACCTATATAAGTACTAGCCTCCTTTAGATTTTGAACCGAGATTTTCTCAGGTTTCAAAAATTTACCTATCGGGTATTTCAATAATTCTATATCTATCATAGTATTTATCCACCTGCTGCGATGGTAACCAAATCTACATTTTTTGCCCCATTTGCCAAAAGTACATTCGCACACGCACACATAGTTGCTCCTGTAGTCATTACATCATCTACCAAAAGAATGGATTTGCCTGTGAGAATAGTATAATTAGAAGCTTCAAAGACATCGTCCATATTATCCATTCGCTGCAATCGGGACTTTTGAGTTTGAGTTTCCGTGAATTTCTCCCGCTTTAGTCCATTTACCAGATTCAGAGAAAGAGCTTCACTTAGCCCCAATCCAAACTGTTCACTCTGATTATAGCCCCTTCGGCTTTGTTTTAGCGGATGTAATGGTACTGGAATTATAATATCCCAATAATTAGTAAAGCCATTATCGTTCAGAATTTTTCCATACATACTTCCTAATTCCTTTGCCAGCTGTGGCTTATTTCTATACTTAAGCTGATGCAAAAGCTTTTGACTATTTCCTCCTTTGGTAAATTTTAGAAAAGCCATGACCATACCTACATTACTTAGTCCTCTCACTTTATCACACAAATCATTGTCAACTGGCCTCATATGGTAGCTTGTAACAGGAAGCGAGCCTTTACAAACTGTGCATAGATTATTTTCTTGATCATAAAGAGAACTTCCGCAAAGAAGACAATTGCGCGGAAATACTAAATCCAAAAAATCTTTTACAAAAAATAAACGCATTGTGAAAAAGGCTTGTTCCTATCTGCCACGGGCAAATAGTGGTATATTTGCTACTTAATTCTTTCCTAAACAGTTAAGTTAATGAATCTCATAGAGGAATTCAACGAGTACCGTAGTCAGATGAACGAAAAGATTTTGGCTGAGGACAACAAAGTAATCAAGCGTATATTTAATCTTGATACCAATGCTTATACAGAAGGATCAGTAGATATAAAATCTAAAGAAATGATTGGACTAGCATGTTCAATGGTATTGAGATGTGATGACTGTGTCAAATATCATTTAGGAAAGTGCCATGAAGTTGGATTAACGAAAGAGCAAATATTTGAAGTATTCTCAATTGCTACTTTGATAGGAGGGACAATTGTAATTCCTCATTTGAGAAGAGCAGCAGAATATTGGCAAACACTTGAAAATCAATAACTTACAATGTTCAAACGCGATCTGGAATTAGAAAAACGTTGGTCCAAATTGTTAGAAGGCCTCAAAGAAACCATAGGAAAGAAACCTGCGGACTTAAATGGCGTACTCTTTCTTATTGGTGTTCAAGAACTTGGACAAGGCAATAAGATATTTAGTAAAGAGCAAAAGCAAGATTTGATGCACATTGCTGTTTGTAAGGTGCTAAGCTATGATGGCTTTTATGAACTTGACTATGTAGATCAGGATGGTTGGCCCCATTGGAAATTAATTAAAGAACTTCCTCATTTTGATTTATTGGATCAGGAGAAGCTTTTAAAAATTCAAGTATTGGAATACTTTGAAAAAGAGTATGAAATAATTATTGAATAAATCGTGAAAATAATATCATATAACGTGAATGGCATTCGTGCCGCTATGAATAAAGGTTTTATAGATTGGTTAAAGCTAGTAAATCCTGATGTAATAGGTTTACAAGAAGTTAAGGCAAATTTAGACCAAATAGATGCGAATATTTTTCACGATTTAGGATATGAAATCTTTTGGTACCATGCTTTCAAAAAAGGATATAGCGGAGTAGCTATATTGACTAAAATAAAACCAAAATCTGTAAAGCTTGGAATGGATTATTCAAAGTATGATGAGGAAGGAAGGTTAATTCAAATTGATTTTGATGACTTTTCTTTTTTGACTGCCTATTTCCCATCCGGTACTACAGGAGATATTCGTCAGACCTTCAAATATGAATTTCTAGACGATATTTATGGATATATGCAAGATTTAAGACAAAGTAATCCAAATTTGATTCTAAGTGGTGATTATAATATTTGTCATAAAGCTATAGATATTCATAACCCAAAATCAAATAAAAATACCTCTGGTTTCTTGCCCGAGGAGAGAGCTTGGATGGATAAGTTCACAGAATCAGGATTTGTGGATAGTTTCAGAAAATTCAACGATCAGCCACATAATTATACTTGGTGGAGTTATAGAGCAAATTCAAGAGCAAAAAATCTAGGATGGAGAATTGATTACCATATGGCAACTAAGCCGATGGAGGACCGGCTAAAAAGCTCATCGATATTAGCAGACGCTAAACATTCTGATCACTGTCCAATATTAATCGAAATAGAATAAGATATCAATCATTGAACACAATTATGATGAAAAGCATAAAAATTTCTATTCCTTCTCTTATTGAGAACATAAAAATAATTGAGAGTTTCATCGACAACGCGCGAGAAAACTTTGAGATCAATGATGATATTTATGGGAATATAATGATATCAGTAACTGAATGTATTAGCAATGCAATTATTCATGGAAACCATGGAGACAAAAACAAACTCGTTCACTTAGAATTAGCGTTGGAAGAAGATCAGCTTTTATTCACTATTCAAGATGAAGGAGAAGGATTTGATCATAATGAGCTCAAGGATCCTACTGCACCTGAAAACTTAGAAAAAACAGGGGGAAGGGGAATATTCTTAATAAAACACCTTTCAGATGATGTGAAATTTGAGGAGAATGGAACAAAAACTGTTTTATCATTTTACATGAATTAAACTATGGCGATTAATTTCTTTCAAGAAGAAGTGTCATTTTCCCTTAAAGAGAAAAGAAAAAGAAAGACTTGGCTAAAAAAAATTGCTGAAACAGAAAATTATAAAATATCAGAACTCAATTATATTTTCTGTTCTGATGAGTATCTATTAAATATCAACGTGGAATACCTAGATCATGATACTTATACAGATATTATTACGTTTGATAATTCCGAAGATGAAAAAGTAATTGAAGGAGACATTTTCATAAGCATAGAAAGGATCAGAGAAAATTCTCAAATATTAGAAGTTAACGAAGAAAAAGAGCTAAGCAGAGTAATAAGTCACGGTCTTTTTCACTTGCTAGGTTATAAAGACAAATCTGATGAGGAAGCAAATCTGATGAGAAAAAAGGAGGAATTTGCTATTAACTTATTCGAGGAGATTTAAACGTTCCACGTGAAACAGTAATCTGATGAAGAGATAGAATTTAACTGTTCCACGTGAAACATTAAACAAAAAAAGGATACAATGTTTCCAATATATGATGTCATAGTAGTAGGAGCAGGACATGCTGGATGTGAAGCTGCACATGCGGCCGCAGCGATGGGCTCAAAAGTACTATTATGTACTATGAACATGAATACAATTGCTCAAATGTCTTGTAACCCAGCCATGGGCGGTGTGGCAAAGGGCCAAATAGTACGAGAAATTGATGCGTTAGGTGGAATGTCGGGTATAGTATCAGACAAGTCTATGATTCAGTTTAGGATGCTAAACAGGTCCAAAGGTCCTGCTATGTGGTCTCCTAGGTCTCAGAATGACCGCATGAAATTCGCAGAAGAATGGAGGTTGTCTCTAGAACAAACGCCAAACGTTGATTTCTGGCAAGAAATGATCACTGGACTTCTTGTAAAAAATGGAGAGCTTAAAGGCGTTAGAACTAGTATTGGGCTAGAAATACCAGCGAAAAGTGTGGTTTTAACAAATGGAACATTCCTAAATGGGTTAATTCATATTGGAGAAAAGCAATTTGGTGGTGGCAGGACAGGTGAGGCTGCAGCTAGAGGAATCACTGAACAATTGGTAGAACTCGGCTTTGAATCTGGAAGAATGAAAACAGGAACTCCGCCTAGAGTAGATGGAAGAAGCTTGGATTATTCTAAAATGGAAGTTCAACATGGCGATGAAAATCCAGAGAAATTCAGCTACTCTGATTTAACCACAACCTTAAAAGATCAAAGAACTTGCTGGATAACCTATACAAATAAAGAAGTTCACTCAAGTTTGGAAGAAGGATTTGATAGATCTCCGATGTTTAATGGAAGAATTCAAGGATTAGGACCAAGATATTGCCCATCAATAGAAGACAAAATCAATCGCTTTGCAGAAAGAGACAGACATCAGATCTTCGTAGAACCTGAAGGATGGAACACTGTCGAAATGTATATTAACGGCTTTTCTACCTCTCTCCCAGAAGATGTTCAATTTAAGGCCCTAAGAAAAATAGCTGGTTTTGAAAACGCAAAGATGTTCAGGCCTGGATATGCTATAGAATATGATTTTTTCCCGCCAACGCAGCTAAAGCTTACTTTAGAAACTCAATTGATTGAAAACCTGTATTTCGCCGGCCAAATAAACGGCACCACGGGATATGAAGAAGCAGCTTCTCAAGGATTGGTAGCAGGAATTAATGCAAGCTTAAAAGTTCAGGAAAAAGATCCATTCTTGCTGAAAAGATCAGATGCTTACATAGGTGTTCTTATTGATGATTTGATCAATAAAGGTACAGAAGAACCTTACAGAATGTTTACTTCCAGAGCTGAATTCAGACTTCTTTTGCGTCAGGATAACGCTGACATAAGATTAACTCACAAAGGACATGATATAGGATTAGCATCTGATGAGCGCCTAGAAAAAATGAATCAAAAGAAGGAATCCACGGCTAAACTCATAAATGACCTAAAACAAAAGAAATTTTCGCCTGATAGCATTAATTCAGGATTAACAGAATCTGGAACAGCTCAAATAAGTGAAAAAATATCTGCTGAGAAGCTTTTAAAACGACCTCAGATTGGTCTTCATAATCTAAAGACTTTCAATCCAGAAATTGGGGCATACTTAGCTAAATATCCAAATGAAGTATTGGAACAAGCAGAAATACAAATCAAATATGATAGCTATATAGAAAAGGAACAGCAGATGGTAGATAAGCTAAGTAGTATGGAAAACTTTAAAATTCCATTACAATTTGATTACAAAGCTATTCCAGCTCTTTCATCAGAAGGTAAACAAAAACTGACTAAAATAAGACCTGAGACAATGGGTCAAGCTTCAAGAATAAGTGGCGTAACCCCAGCAGATTTATCAATAATAACGGTTTACCTTGGAAGATAAAATGCTTGAAAGACTTACTAAATGTCCACTTTGCAAGAGTGGACATTTTCTTAATTCTGAAGAAATAAAAGATTTTGCTGTTAGTCAAGAGTCTTTTATCATATGCAATTGCACGAAGTGCGGTTTAAAATTTACAAACCCTAGACCAGCCGCAGAAGCAATTGCTCCGTATTATGATTTTCCAGAATATTTCTCACATGATGATAAAGCAAAAAATCTAACCCAATTTGTATATCAAAAGGTTAGAAAGTATGCTGTTGCTAAAAAAGTAAAACATCTAAATAATCTAAGGCCTTCCAAAGGAAAATATCTGGATTATGGATGTGGAACTGGGGAGCTTCTCACTAAAGCCAAAGAAGAGGGATGGAAGGTAAAAGGTATTGAACCCAACGGAAAAGCAAGAAAACTCGCTAATTCAAAACTAAAGGGAAAAGTTTATGAATCGATAGATGAATTACCAAAAGAAGCCTCCTTTGATATTATTACTTTATACCACGTGTTAGAGCATGTTCATTTGTTAAGAAAAACAGTAAAAAAAATCATAAAGCACTTAAAATCAAAAGGTTACATCATAATTGCAGTTCCAAATCCAGATAGCCATGATGCCATTAAATATAAAGAGCATTGGGCAGGTTGGGACGTTCCTAGACACTTATATCATTTCAACCATAAATCAATTGAGTATTTCTCTGACCTATTTGAACTACAGCTCATTTCACAAATGCCAATGCCATTTGATAGCTACTATGTATCCCTTTTATCAGAGGGCTATAGAAACCCAAAACAATCAATAATAAGTAAATATTGGAAGGCAATTATCTCAGGCAAAAAATCCAATCGTTCAGCTAGCAAGACTGTAGGTAATTATTCAAGTAACTTATTCGTTTTCAAAAAGAAGTGAAACTAAACAACCTAATCATATTTTTCTTATTAAGCTTTTTAGCTTTCTCTTGTGCCAAACAGAGCACCCCGATGGGAGGACCGCAAGACGAAGAACCACCAGTCGTATTAGAAATGTATCCAAAAGATCAAAGTCTAAATACTAAGCCAAAGGAGATCACAATCATTTTCGACGAATACATCAAACTGGATAATGCCAATAAAAACATCCTGATCACTCCAAGAATTAACAAGGATGAAGTAATTTTTACAGCACTCAAAAATACTCTTGTAATCGAATTAAATCAGGAACTAGAAGATAGTACAACGTATGTATTCAACTTCCAAAAATCGATACAGGACTTATCAGAAGGGAATCCCGCCGAAAACCTCAAACTTGTATTTTCAACTGGTGAAAACATAGATAGCTTAAATTTATCAGGATCTGTAAACACTTATTTTCCCGGCAGAAATGATAAGCTGGAGGATGCCATAGTTGGTTTATATCCAATTGACGACACCACCAATGTATTTATAGCACCTCCGTATTACTTAAGTCAGGTAGATTCATCCGGCAACTTTAATATATCCAATATTAAAGCTGGAAAATACTTTGCATATGCCTGGCAAGATGATAATAACAGCTTAAAAGCTGAATACAAATCTGAAGCATTTGATTTTATCAAAGACACTATAACAATTAATGAAAATATAGACGGACTACATTTTAATCTTTCGAAAGGAGATCAAAACCCAATTAGATTACTAAGATCTTCCCCACTTGGACCAGGCTACACCATTGTATTAAATAAAACACCACTTGAAATAGACCTGGAAAATGAAAATCTGGGTAGTGAAATATTTTATACACTTGGTGATAAAAGAATAAACCTTTACTCAAAAGCGCCCATTGCAGATAGCCTTGCTTTTAAAGTCAATTTAATAGACTCAGTAGGATATCAAGTCGATTCTTTAATCTGGGCCAAGTTTGAAGAATCTGAAAGGAAACCTGAGAAACTGACGGTTACACCGAATTCAGGTAAAAGCTTTTATCAAAATCTCCTAATTGAATTAACCTTTAATAAGCCTGTTAAAGACATCAATTACGATTCACTGTACTTAGCCTATGATACTGCATCTGTTATGCGCATTATACCGGAAATGCTAAGTTTCAAGGACTCTATAAAGAGAGATGTGTTGCAAATAATGCTTAAAGTAGCCGATTCTATTTCTTCTGAAATAATCACACTAAAAGCTGCGGAGTCTACTTTTAGAGATATAGAAGGACAATTCAATGAGACTCCGTTATCAGCCAATTACAAAAAATTGAAAAAGGAAACATTGGCAGATGCTATTGAAGGGACGATAGTAGGAGCAGATGCACCATTTATTATTCAACTTTTAGATAGTAAAGGGGAAATAAAAAGTGAATCGTACTTAGAGACAGGTAATAAATTTTCATTCACTTTAATGGAAGCAGGAAACTATCAGCTTCGAGTGATAGAAGATGCAAATGGCAATAGAAGATGGGACCCAGCTAATTTTGGAGAAAGAAGGTATGCTGAAAGGACTTTTGATTTTATCGATCCAGAGACAGGCACCAAAAATATTACTATAAGAGGAGGCTGGATAGTAAACGGGCTAATAATTACAGCCACACCGAAAACCGGTATGAAAATCATTTCAGATTAGGCGTGGATAAGTAGAATAACTGCTGTGGATAAAAGTGGGTTATCCAGACATAACTCAGGACTTATACACCTACCCGCGGTAAGAATTTCCTCCATGAGGTTATTTTGGGGAAAAGCCAACACTTATCCACTACATCAAATCATTCTATCCACAGCGATTTTCCCAACAGTTGATTACACAACAAAATCCACAAAAAATAGACAGAATATTTACACTCATCATTTACAAAGAGTTGCATGTGGACAAAAGGAGGATAAGTCGTGGGTAAGTCAAAAGTTAAATATGCATAAGCGTGGAAAATAAGAAATCATCATCTTTTCCACAAATCCACAGTCCTAATAACCTTAGTAAAGAATTTTTTTAAAAATCTATTTTACAATTACTATAAAAAGAGAGCGTGGATAACTCTTTGTAATCGCCCCGCATTTTGGTAATATTATAAATACCCAAAATGATTTATATGAACCCTTCAAGACTTTTTGATTTGATTCCTTATCAAATTACTAACTACGATAAAGAGATAGCGCTTTCTAAAAAGGCAAATGGTGAATGGAAATCATTTTCATCAAGAGACCTCAAAGAAATAGTAGACAATCTCAGCTTGGCATTTTTAAAGGTCGGATTGAAAAAAGATGAAAAAGTTGCAATAATCTCTGAAAACTGTCCAGAATGGAATTTTATCGATTTTGCACTCCAGCAAATCGGGGCAATTTCAGTTCCGGTTTACCCAACGATTACTTCATCTGATTTTGAATATATATTTGATCATTCTGAGGTGAAGATGATTTTCGTTGGAGATCAAACTATTTTCGACAAAGCGAAAGAAGTTTGCGGTGAGCGTTTGATCTATAGTTTTGCTCAAATTGATGGAGCAATTTACTGGGAGGATTTTTTAGCAATTGGAGTAAATGAAAGTATTGCAGAGTTGGAGCTTTTGAAAGAGCAGATTCAACCCGATGACTTGCTTACGATCATATACACCTCCGGGACTACTGGAAGACCAAAGGGAGTTATGCTTTCGCATTCAAATGTACTTTCGAATGTGATTTCTATTGCCTCCATTATGACTCCTCCAAAAGGATCTTCCAGAGTGCTTAGTTTTCTTCCTCTTTGTCATATTTATGAGCGTACAGGCTCATTTTGTTTTATGTATTTGGGGTTCTCTATTTACTATGCAGAAAGCTTGGAAACAATTGGAGAAAACATGAAGGAAGTCAAACCCCATGCGTTTAATACTGTTCCTCGTCTTTTGGAGAAAGTCTATGATAAAATAGTAGCCAAAGGATACGAACTTTCTGGGATTAAGAAGCAGCTTTTCTTCTGGGCTCTAAATCTGGGATTGGAATATGATCCTGGAGGAAAAATGGGATCTTGGTATGATTTTCAGCTGAAAATGGCCAATAAACTTATTTTCAGTAAGTGGCGAGAAGCTTTAGGTGGAGAAGTACTTCAGATTAATTCAGGAGCCTCTGCTTTGCAACCTAGACTGGCCAGAGTATTTTGGGCCGCTGGGATTAAAGTCTGTGAAGGATATGGCTTGACGGAAACTTCTCCGGTAGTTTCAGCATCTATATGCACTACAGAAGAGATAAGAATTGGATGGGTGGGTAAAATAGTTAAAGATGTAAAAGTCAAAGTCGCTAAAGACGGCGAAATCCTAGTCAAAGGACCTAACGTCATGCAAGGATACTACAGAGAACCTGAAATGTCCGCAGAGGTACTTCAAAACGGCTGGTTTCACACAGGTGACATTGGGGAGTTAGATGGGGAATTCCTTAAGATTACTGATCGTAAGAAGGAAATGTTCAAAACCTCCGGAGGCAAATACATTGCGCCTCAGCTGATGGAGAATAAATTCAAAGAATCCACTCTGATTGATCAATTGATGGTAGTTGGTGAAAATAGAAATTACCCGAGTGCTCTCATAGTTCCAAGTTTTGATGGATTAAAGGAATATTGCAAGCATAAAGGGATTCCGTATACCACTGATGAGGAAATGATCCTGAAGCCAGAAATTATCGAAAAATACGATCGCGAGATCGAGCAGTTGAATAAATACTTTGGGAAGTGGGAGCAAATCAAGCGTTTTAGACTTTTAGCAGAACCTTGGGGAATTGAATCAGGCGAACTAACACCTACCATGAAACTCAAGAGAAAAGTGATCAAGCAGAAATACGGTAAGGAAATAGAACATATTTACCAGGAATGAAGCATATGGCCTGATAGCTTTACTATTTTTTGAACATTAGTACATCATTTTATTAAATGATCCTTTTCTTGTTATTTATTCTGTTTTATCCTTTTTGGTAATAGAATAACCTAGTAAAGTATCGTTCAATTGGATTTATATGGAAAATAATTTGTGATGCATGCATAACTTTTTTTCAATATAGTATGCATGCATACATTATTTTTACTAAATTGGATTTCCTCAATAATTGAAGAATTCCGTAGAGATGAAGAGAGAAGAAACAGTTGATTATCATATAAAAAGTGCCTGGCATGCGATTTCCAGAATGTATAATCAGGAAGCTGCAGAAGAGGGATTTACTACGGCCATAGGATTTGTGCTGATCAATATCAATTCAAAAGATGGTACACCAGCTACTAAAATTGCTCCCAAGCTTGGTCTAGAGACAAGAAGTCTTACCAGAATGCTGAAAACAATGGAGGAAAAGGGATTGATTTATAAAAAGCCAGACCTGATCGATAAGCGCTCAGTGCGTATTTATCTTACAGAAGAAGGAAAAAGAAAGAAGGAAATCTCCGTTAATACGATTAGGGAATTTAACGAACAAGTGAGAGAAGTCGTAAGTGAAGAAGAGCTTCAGGCTTTTTTCAAAGTATTTGAGAAAATCCAATTGGTGATTGATCAGGTACAAACTTCCAAAGGAGTAGATATCAATAGACCAATATTTGAATTATAAACCAGATAACGACCACGAGGTAGCATCTACCAAAAGCCCAAAATTATGAACAGAACCATTAAGAAAGTTGCCATTTTAGGTTCGGGTGTTATGGGATCCAGAATTGCCTGTCATTTTGCCAATATCGGCGTGCAGGTGCTTTTATTGGACATAGTACCGTTTGAACTTACCGAGCAGGAACAGAAGAAAGGACTGACCAAAGAAGATCCTATTGTTAGAAATAGGATCGTTACAGAAGCTTTGCAGAGCACACTCAAGTCAAATCCATCAGCTATTTATGATAAGGCATTTGCATCCAGGATAATTACTGGAAATTTCGATGACGATCTCCCAAAAATCAAAGATTATGATTGGGTGATGGAAGTCGTGGTGGAAAGACTGGACATTAAGCAGTCACTTTTTGAAAAAGTAGAAAAATACAGAAAGCCAGGAACACTCATTACTTCCAATACTTCCGGTATTCCTATGCATATGATGTGTGAAGGAAGATCCGACGATTTCCAGGAAAATTTCGCAGGTACACACTTTTTCAATCCACCTCGATATTTACGTTTATTGGAGATAATCCCAGGACCAAAATCCAAGCCGGAAAACATCGATTTTCTAATGCAGTACGGGGACAAGTTCCTTGGCAAGGAAACCGTCCTTTGTAAGGATACACCTGCATTTATTGCTAACAGAATAGGCGTTTACGCCATTATTTCTGCCATGCATACCATCGAGAAAATGGGCCTAGGCGTATCTGAAGTAGATAAATTGACTGGAACACTAATC
>TARA_R110002012_G_scaffold317476_2_pt1 | contig 18408 bp, 18 predicted proteins | sample TARA_R110002012 | Tara Oceans TARA_R110002012 (sample SAMEA4396515) | marine metagenome | biome: Westerlies Biome; feature: [DCM] deep chlorophyll maximum layer (ENVO:01000326); material: water (ENVO:00002006), including particulate matter (ENVO:01000060) such as... | depth 40 m
CAAAGATCACAGCCACGCCATCCTGAATCTCCGTCTTAACTCGCTTAATATCCTCCAACCCATAAATCACATTTTCAAGCGGATCCACAACCAACTCTTCCATGTCCTCTGGACTAGCACCGGGATAAACGACTACAACGGGGAACTGAGGAGCCTCAATTACAGGATCTTCACTTCTTGGCATGTTGAAAAAAGTCGTCACCCCAACGGCAATGGCCATCAGGAAAATGATCAGTGTGAACTGATAATTTTTTACAGCAAAATCTGATATTCGCATCTTAGTTCTGAATTTGGATTTGAGACTGATCTGTGAGGTAGGCTGATCCGGAGATAATCAAAAAGGGATATTCTGCCAATCCAGCAGTTACTTGCACCGACTGGGAAGAGATTTTGCCCAGCTTTACTTCAACCTTTTCGGCCATTTTCTTGTCTTTAGTGACAAATACATAGCCTTGATCACCTTGGGCGTCTAAGAGAGATTCGTAAGGGATTTGCCATGCTTCAGTTCGATTACTTGGGAAAATAGTTGCTCTTCCAAACATGCCTGAGGCCAATTTCATATCAGCAGGATAGTCTGGAGAAATCTCTATCCAAAAAGCGCCAGTGACTGGATCAGCAGCTTGGCTCTTACGGATGATCTTTCCAGAAAAAGAGTTTCTTTCATCAGTATCTGTTACAATGCTTGCAGAATCGCCCAAGGAAATAGATGCCCAATTCTGATCATTTACGCTGGTTTGGTATACCCAATCACTAGCATTGGCTCCGTTTATTCTCAGGACAGGCGATCCAGAGGTCACTTGCTGGCCTTCATTTACAAATTTTGTTAAGACAAAACCACTTTGATTTGCTCTGATCTGCGAGTAATCCAGATTGAACTGAGAAGCGTTGAACTGCTGCTTGGCTATTTCTAGTGCGGTTTCTGCATTTTGCTTTTGCTCTAAAGTGGCTACACTGTCCGCAAAAAGTCTGGAAGCTCTGTCAAAGTCTCTTTGTGCCTTTTCCAAACTGATTTTGGCTTGATTTAAGCCGGATTGAATCTCGGTCAGGTTCAGCGTTGCTAATAGCTGTCCCTTCTTAACCTGTTCACCTTCTTGTACATACACTTTAGAAACAATTCCGCCAACCTTAAATGAAAGTGTGGTTTCATTTTTTGTGGTGAAATTCCCACTTGTGGTAATGGGAGTAGAAAAACTTCCTTTTTGGAGAGCTTGCACTTTGACTGGGATCACCTCACCTTTTGGTGGAATCAGACTTTTTGTTTCTGCTTCTTTGCAGCCATAAAGCAATCCTGCGAAGAGAAAAATAGCGGAGAGTTGTGTAGATTTTTTCATGATTAGTAAGTGTCAGTGAGCAGTTGTCTTTCAAGTGTCGCCTGTGCCTTCAGCAAAGCGTAGGCGTTAATGGTTTTCTGTAAAGCGGCTTGCGTGTATTGATTTCTAGCGTCTATAAATTCAATCAAGGAATTGGCGCCTTCCTTAAATCCTCGATCAACCAATCTGAGATAGGCACTCGAGGATTCGGTCTTTTTCTCTGCGGATCGGTACGAAGCCTCACTCGTTTTTAATTGATTTTTGGCAAGTTTGAGGTCTAGATTAAGCTTGTTTTCCAATAGGTTTTCCTGGATAGAAATAGTTTGAAGTTCCAGCTGAGAGCGCTGTATTTGGTTTCTATTTCTACCGCCTTGAAAGACAGGCATGGAAAGATTAAGTCCGAAAAAGACGTAGGCGCTGTTTTGGCTACTGAATTCAAAGTTGAAAGCCTGGCTTCCCAAATCTGCGAATGTGTTTAGTCTTGGAATCCAGAAATTCTGACTGGCTTTCAATTGAGTTTCCTGAATAGCTTGGTAAGTTGATATCTGCAATAGCTCGGGTCTTCCTGAAAGGTTTTCATCTTGTGTGAGCGTATTGATCAAATCCCAATCAGGAGCCTGTTCTTTGAAAACTAAGGGGCTGTCCAATGGTCTATTTAAGAGGAAGTTGAGATAGTAGATTGCATTTTTCTCTCTGTTTTCAGCCTCTATCATCAATGCATTGATGTTTTCAACTTCACTTTCTGCACGAAGTACTGAAGCGTGGAGTCCAGTTCCGTTTTTGAGAAGTGACTCATTGTCTTTCAGGTTGTGCTCTACCAGTTCTTTCGAGCTGGCTATTACCTCAATTGCAGTGTGGGCGGTACAAAAATCGTAGTATGCCAGCTTAATGTCCTGTATGAGTGTGGCTTTATAAATGGCTAAGTCATACTCGGTAACCTGTACCTGTTTTTCGCGAATGTCTTTTTGGTAGGAGAGGTCCGGATTAATGATTGGCATGGAAACCCGGAATCGGGCATCATAAAAATCGTTTGGAAGAAAATTCACATTGACGTTATCCAGTTGAGGAAATTGGGAGGATTGAGTCAATTCATTTAGCGTTCTGTAGGCTTCATTCAGCAAATCTCCCACAGGGAAATTTATCTTTCTTCCTCCTTTTGCAAGGTTATAGGTCATACCAAAATCAACTACAGGCAAAAAGTAACTTTTGGCATCCTGCAGTGCCAGCATGCTTTTATCGATAGAAATGTCTTTCTCTTGAAGGACCAAGTTATTCTCTATTCCCAGTTCAATATATTCCTTCAAAATGCCTTGTGCTAGTAGTGGCTTACTGACTAGAATGCTGAGAGGAAAGAGCAAAATCCAAGTGTAAATTTTCATTTTAATACATCGTTAAAATAATGAACAGTGTTTAATGGTGGTGCAAAAAAAAGGGAGTTACCCCAAGATTTTAAAGAAAGCCTCTAAGCCATCGCTTACAATATTTTCTCTACGTGGTATATCTATGACTTCACAACGTTTTCTGATATTCAAAGAAACTAATCCATGCACAGTAGACCATACCATATAAGCTAATGACTCAGCGTCATGACCAGGGAAGTATCCTTTTTCAAGAGATTCTACTATTGTCATTCTAAGCCCATTAAATGCAAACCAGCCTTCTTTCCATTCTTCTTTTTCAGAATCATTTACATGACACATAGGAGCGTCTTTAATAAACATAAGGTCGTACATATCAGGGTTTTCCATTGCAAATTTTACATAGATCTTACCCATAGCTTTGATTCTTTCCAAAGGATCCTGCACTACCGAGAGAACCTCCATTTTTTCACTAAGTGCTTTAAAGCCTTCTTGATGAAGCGCATGGAAAATCTCGTTTTTGTCCTTGAAGTAATGGTAAATTATCCCAGGGCTATATTCGATCTTATCAGCAATGGTTCTCATTGAGGTCTTTTCAATTCCTCTTTCAAGAAACAATGACTTTGCAGCTTTCAATATTGTCTCTCTTAATTCTTCCTTCTCTCTTTCTTTGCGATCTGTAATTCCCATTATATTTCAGTGAACGGTCAAATATAATTAAACACTGTTTAATAACCCTAACTTGATTTTACTTTTTTTCTGATTTTGCTGCATCTTTGATAGAATCGCTATCCCAAGTATGATCATTAACAGAAAATTTCCTCATCAGTTCTCCATTTAACAGACTTTCCTGCATTTCTATTTGCTGCCTGCTTTTAGAAATGTATTCATCCTTGTTATCCTTAAAATTCACCAACACTTTCAAAGCACTTTCGTCATAATCCCGAAATTGCTTAGCCAAACGGTGCACGGTATGAGCTCTGAAGCCAAGCTTCTTAAGCACATCTTCTCCCATTCGAATAGATGTATCCAGATGTTCTCTGTAAATATTTTTCACGCCCATTTCCATCAGCTCAAATGCATCATATCGGTTTTTGGCTCGAATCATAACTTCCAGATGAGGAAATTCCTCTTTGCAAAGCTCAACTAGCCTAAGACTGTATTCAGTATTGTCAAGTGCCGATATTAAAATGGAAGCGTCCTCTGCACCTGCAGACTGAAGTAACTCGGCTCTTGTTCCATCTCCGAAATACACTTTAAAACCCATTTTCCTCAGGTAATCAACCCGATCCGGATCAGCATCCAAAATAGTTGCTTCCACTCCATTGGCTCTAAGAAAGCGCCCCAAAGTTGATCCAAAGTGTCCAAAACCTACCAAAATGACTTTATTGTGCTCGTCAATTTTATCCATTTCTTTTTCGATTGTCTTGGCAGCTTTGTTGATATGTGGGATGATAGCCTTATCGAGAATCACCATGAGAATAGGAGTAATGGTCATACTCAGAGCCGTTATAGCCATTAAGGTGTCAGAAATTGACTGGTCAAAAATCCCCAATTGCAATGCGAACGCATAGGTGACAAAGGAGAATTCACCCACCTGGGAAAGGCCTATTGCAAAGCTTAGATTACTCGTCAATCGTAGCTTCTTGGTTCTACCAATTACTAGCAAAATGATCGTTTTCAAAACAATAATCCCTAGAGTAATAGATACTATGGTAGATGCATTTGAAATGATCAAGCTGAAATTAATCGTAGAACCTACAGCCATAAAAAACAAACCAAGAAGTAGTCCCTTAAAGGGTTCTAAATCGGATTCAAGAGCATGTCGGTAAGGAGAGTTTGCTAATATTACGCCTGCTAGAAAAGCTCCCAGTGCTGGACTAAGGCCTACCAGTTCCATCAGATAGGAGATCCCAACCACTATCAATAATGCAGAAGCTGTGAATAATTCTCTCTGCCTAGTCTTTGCTACCCAGTTTAAAAGTGGACCAAACCCAAACATTCCGAGAAGAACAACTATTCCTATAGCTGCAAAGATAGATAACGTCTGTACCCAACCTGGAAGATTATCTATAAGGCCATGCATTCCAGAAGTTTCGGTCGCAACAGTAGCAACCTCTCCGAAAATCAAAAGGGGTAACAGCGCTAAAATAGGTATTACTGCGACGTCCTGCATCAATAAAACTCCAAATGAAAGCTTACCATTCGGACTGTTCATTTGATTTTTTTCTTTGAGAGATTGCAAGACTATAGCGGTGGATGATAGCGCAGTGGAAAGCCCGGCAGCAAGCGATATTTGCCAGCGTACATCGAGCAATAACCCAATCCCAAATACTAAGGCAGAAGTGACCAATACCTGACTCAAACCCACCTGAAGAATGAGCTGACGCATTTTCCACAGATTTTTGGGTTCCAATTCCAGTCCAATCAAGAACAGCATCATAACTACTCCAAACTCCGTAGCGTGCATGATATCCTGACCTTGACCTTCATTGGTGATAAAGCCAAGTAGGTAGGGGCCAATTAAAATTCCTGCAATTAGATACCCTAATACAGAGCCCATTCCAAGCTTTTTGGCAACCGGAACGCAAATGATTGCTGCTAAAATATATAAGATTGCGTTTGCTAAAAATCCATTCATAAGCTTACATTTTAGCGGTTTTGGTAGGGGGTAAGATCATCATTATCCCGAAGGTTGAGTAATAATTCTCTGTAAGAATCTGCTTTTCTAATGAGTTCAGAGTCCGAAATTTTATAAGTTCCAGCTACATGGAATGGTGCCAAATAGTTCATGTGGCAAAGTCTGGCTGTTTGCTCAAATGGTCGAAGGAAATCCTCAATCTTATAATTATTTTTGCCTTCATATTGGTAGGCTTCTTGAGATCCACCTGAAGTAATAGCATTTAGAATATGCTTGCCCTTCAGGTAAATCCCACCAGGACCATATGCCCAACCAAACTCCAGGACCAGATCTATCCATTGCTTCATAAGAGGAGGGCAGGAGTACCAATAAATGGGATGATGCCAGATGACTACTTGAGCTTCAAAAAGTGCCTCCTGCTCATCCTGAATTGAAATGTTAAAATCAGGATAGAGTTCATATAAATCCCTGATTTCCACATTTTCCAATCCATTAGCAGCCTGGATTAAAGCTTGATTTGCTTCAGAATGCTCAAATTTAGGATGAGCAAAAAGAACGAGTACTTTACGCATGTATTTAGGCTTTAGCCTTGGAAGTTAATTTTCTTATGGGTACCATCACAAAACGGCTTGTTTTGGCTAGATCCACATCTACAAAAAGCTGAGACTTTACTTTGGTTTTTTATGTGTCCATCAGGAAGTTTAACTTGGAGATTTCCGTAAACCATCAGCGGACCATTGGCAATGACTTCCACCAATTGCTCTGACATCACATTACCGGAACTTGTTTCTTTTTGCTCTTTGAAATAATAACCAAGAGCTCCACTTGGACACTTATCTATTTGCTTGACAATTTCCTCCGTACTTGCTCCTTTTGCATTGACCCAAGGTCTTCTTTCAAAATCAAAAACTGAAGGCAATCCGGAAACGCAGTTTTTGGAATGTATACATTTATGAGGTTTCCAAGTGATAGTTAATTCTCCGTTGGAATACTCTTTATGAATAGGTGTGTCTGACATTTCGTTGATAAAGTTTGACGTTTTTAATATTACAAATTTTTCTATTTTAAAATAAGACAAAGTAGCTCGTATAAGAAAAAAGACCCAGTTACTTTACTGAGTCTTTTATAACCAATAAAACCAATCTGATAAAAGTATTCTTTGCTAATTAATTCAATCTTTAAGATTATTCTCAAGTATTTTTTGCCACTTTTCAGCAATACCGCGTTCTCCCGCTACACTAGTGAATAATTCACCGTCGTAAATTTCTATCGTCTTTGGAGAATGCGATATGTCTTTAAAATGAAACTGTAAGGCTAGAAAATCTAGAATGTAGCGTTTCTCGTTTCCTACTTGAACTCTGCGGATTTTTTCCTGTATGCTTACCTTGTTTACCTCTTTGAGGTCTATGACACTTTGCTCAGGATAGCTGCCAAACCTATGGTAGATCAACTTTTTGAATTGGCTATCCAAACCCAAATGGTAATGGTTTCTCCAGCGTTCGTGCAGAGTAGGAATGACGTTATTTGAAGTGGAAAATTCTTCAAATGTTGCCAGATTTTCATTCCTGATTTTTTTTAGTTTGTAGCTGTAGTAGATGAATGGCGATGCAGACGCCATCATAGCAAATGATGACACAGCAAGTGTGATAGGATCAATGGAGATCATAGGAGTGTGGTTAAATTGAATAGATGAATTGTGATTTTGGGATCACAGCGTGGGTTTCTATTCTGTTTTACCAGGTGTAATAAAAATGGATGAAAGTGTCCTTAACGTCAAAAAGTGGAATCGATTTCTTGAAAAATGAAGAAGCTAAGTATACTTTAAAAGGGCTTAGAAAGTCAAAATACCATTCAGGGTTAAGCTTGGCATTTAAGCTCCAATCAATCTTGAATTCAGGGATTTCCAGTAATTCTGGAGCAGCGTTAAATTGAATTTTTGCAACTTGTTCAAGATTCGAAATCGAATCATGTGTGTAGTCAATATTGGTAGAAACAATAGAGACAGGAAATGTAAAAACAGCTACAAACCATAAGATCCAACTAATGGATAGTATAAGGAGTGAAAAATGCTTTTTCATTTTTTATCGGTTAACATACTAATTTAAACCAAAATAATATGAGATGTCAATAGTATGACGTCCTTATTTTTTCAAATTATAAATTTTTAAGGAATTGAGGTTTTCTGAAACAGCTACATTTTTCCAAGGACTTGATGGAAATACTATAGAAGTCATCACTAACTCACCGTCATTTACGAATAATTCAATGGAGGCAGCATCCATAAATATTCTTATGTCTTTTGCTTCCCAGCTCATGGGAGCAGAGTGAATAGCAGAAAAGTCTTTGTTGAAATTACTTTCACCCGCACCTCTACGATCAATACTTACCAAACCATTTTCTTTGGAGACAAATAAACTGTCGCCTGTTTCATTTGAGAACGAAATCTTAAAAAAATCAGATTTAGTCTCTGCCGTAATTTCGAACGCCTCTGATGGTAAACCAGAGTTTCTATCCTTTACTCCATACTCTTTTTCTCTTAGATCAGTAAGTTCTTTAGCAGGCGCAGATTTTAGAAGCAAGGTGCCATCAATGTCAAATAAACTTAGCTCTCTGGGAACTGTCATTGCTGATCTCCAAACCTTTGTAGGTACTTGATTGGCATAAATCCAATTACTCATCCATCCAATGAAAAGAGTTCTATTTTGCTCAGTGGGAAGGTTGCTATAAGTAACTCCGGCATAATTATCCGGTCCATAGTCAATCCATCGAATCATCGTGTCGTCTGGAGTGAATTGACCATCCTCAAAATCTCCAATGAAATATTGTGTAGCGGATCCATTCTGAGGCCCACCTGGATTTATGCTCACTAGCAATACCCATTTATTTTCTCCCGATGGTGTTTTGAAAGGCAGCAGATCTGGACATTCCCAAACTCCACCATGCGCACCAATAGTATTTCCAAACTCACCAATCAAAGACCAGTTAATTAAATCAGGGGAACTGTAAAAATTAATATGGTCTAGCACCGCGAGAGTCATTATCCAGGATTTTGTGCCGTCTGGATTTGTGATTTGGGAAACTTTAGGATCGCGGAAATCACGAATTCCTGGGTTTTGTAGGACAGGATTTTTATCGTATTTATCCCATGTTCTGCCTTTGTCCAGGGAAAATGCTATTGCTTGATTTTGGAATGTATAGGAGGAGGTATTTGCTTCCTCAGCATTGTGATAGGTGAAGATTGCTACCATGGGAGGATTTTCAGCTGTTCCTAATCCCGAACTATTTTCAGCATCATATACAGCGCTTCCGGAGAAAATGTAACCTAGACTATCTGGATATAGGGCTATGGGCAAATCCTCCCAATTTACTAAATCGGTAGAAACGGCATGTCCCCAATGCATAGGTCCCCAAACAGTGCTGTCAGGATAATGCTGGTAAAATAGATGGTATTCTCCATTAAGGTAGGTTAGTCCATTTGGATCATTCATCCAGCCAGATTCGGGGGTAAAGTGGTAGGCTGGCCTATACTCCTCTGTCACCTGAGATTCAAAATTGACTTCAGGATCTGATTGGCAACTTGCGATTACCATCGCAAAAAATACTAGGAAAACTGAGTTATTAAGATTCATTCAATTAAATTTTTGATTGATAACAAGTTTTAGGATGTTTTATCATTTTACTTCACTTTCCATCTTGGTGGCAACTTTAAAAGCATTTTCGTCATATTTAGGTTTTATACAAAAGTCCTTCAAAGCTGTCTCAAATTTATCTTTGCCAGTTTGAAAAAACTATTAAGTTTCTTCCAAGCATTTTTACAGCTATCTATAATGGTTTTTCCACTTTGGGTTTCCAGCGTTTCTTATAAACCTTAAGCAAACTCGATGAACTCATACCCAAGTTGGGAAACTGTTGCTCTGAATTGCTATGTACATAAACAAATAACTTTGTGTCCCGCTCCAGCTTAAATCTCTGTCTGAGCTAAAAAAGATTCCATATCGCTTCGCATTCCTAAAGGAACAATCACTGTTTTCGTATCTTATTTTTTTAATTTTCGCCCTTTCAGTAGATTTAAGCCTTAATCTAACGCTATTTTCTATCTTTTACCTCAGATTAGCCCAGTTTGCTATTTCCTTATCTGATAAATTACCGATTCAGGTATTGAGATAGTTGGATTCATTTTTGGAAGTAACAGAAGTCTTAAAATTGAAATTTATACAATAAAAAATATGAAGGGAATTATTTTGGCCGGTGGGTCTGGAACTCGTCTATATCCTTTGACCATTTCGGTAAGTAAGCAGTTGATGCCGGTTTATGACAAACCAATGATCTATTATCCACTATCTGTATTGATGATGGCGGGGATCAAGGAAGTACTGATTATTACGACCCCAGACGATAGCGAGGCATTTCAGCGACTTTTGGGCGATGGATCACAGGTTGGATGTAGATTTGAATATGCTGTACAACCAAGCCCAGATGGATTGGCGCAGGCATTTATTATCGGAGAAAAATTCATCGGAGGCGATGAGGTAGCTCTGATCTTGGGAGATAATATATTTTATGGTTCTGGTCTTCACAATACATTGAAGGAGCACACAAATCCAAAGGGAGGAGTAGTATTTGCCTACCATGTCAATGATCCTGAGCGATACGGGGTGGTGGAATTTGACGAAAACCAGAAGGCAATAAGTATAGAAGAAAAGCCTGAAAACCCTAAATCAAATTTTGCTGTTCCTGGGCTTTACTTTTACGATAACAGAGTAGTCGAAATTGCGAAGAAAATCAAACCAAGTCCGCGCGGTGAACTCGAAATCACAGATATCAATACTGAGTATCTTAAAATGGGCGAGCTGCAAGTTGCTATCCTAAATAGGGGAACTGCCTGGCTCGATACCGGCACGCATCAGTCTCTTTTGCAAGCCGCCCAATTTGTGGAGGTAATCGAGGAGCGTCAAGGCTTGAAGATCGGTTGTATAGAAGAAATCGCCTACAGAGCTGGGTTTATAGGGGAAGAAAAGCTACTTGAAGCTGCTGATAAATTAGGAAAAAGTGGCTATGGTGGTTACTTGAGAAGATTGATAAAGTAAAGTCGATTATTTCTTGATAAGTTCCTCAAGGCTTGTTTTCATGATTTGACCCATGCTTTTGCATTCCAGGAACTTATCATTTCCATAATGTTTCGCTAAGTCGATTTTTAAAGAGGCAATATTTTCCGGTAAGGAAATCGTGTCGTGCTCCATGGAGCGCAAAATATCGAGGATGCCTTGCCGGGAAGATTTGAGTCGTGTAGCGATTAATGCACGCTCTTCTTTCTGGTATTGCACCATGGACTCAGGGGTGATGTATTTCATGCCCAATTGAATAAGCACATTGTTTTCCTTGAAATATTGGGGTAGGTAAATGGATTTTTTTCCCTCGTAGGATTGCTGATCAAAATCAATCGCGCGAATTCTATAATGCGTCTCTTCAAAGTCCGGTGTGACATCAATCACAAAGTTGGATGAATGCATATCACCCAATAATCTCACAAAGCAACGCTCGTTGAATTTGACGAATTCCTTCGCTAATCGAATGGGATTCAGATGAGGATCAGTCATGTGCGCTCGCATGAATTTGTCACCAGGAATGCCCGCTATATGTTCCTCTATTAGTGTGTTTTGATGAACTAAATAGGAAATCCTATTGGGTGAAAGTAAATGCTCAAACTCAAGCCCATAAACGCGTGATGCATCAGCGTTTTTCACATAGAAGTAATCAAAATTATCGTTGATTCTATTCACGATGCGTACTCGAAACGGCTGAGTATTTCCATAGACGCACAAGTCTATCCGGTCAACATACAGGTGCTCCATTACCGACATATCTCCACCGGCTTTCAGTAATGCATAGATCTTTTTGACATTTAGGTGGATTTCCTCACGGTCAGATTGGTCGTAGAATACCGTTTCCCAAAGCGTGTCTTGTTCTTTGGAATCATATAGTGCGATAGAACTAGAATAGCGAAGCAATTCGTGATAGTGGATAGGGATATCTACTTCACGGGAATATTTAATCAGATAGCGTCTCAGTCCATTGCTGATAGGATAGATTCGCTTCTTTTTACTGATTAAGGCCATATGCTACAATTCCACTTTTTGACTTTTCTTCAGGTTTCTATCAAAAATAAAAGGTCCAAATGGCAGAATTGAAGCAATGATTGCAAAGAATGTTCTGCTGAAATTCCATTTTAAATTATGAGCTGTAGGGAAAACCATGCAGATGTAAATAAGGAATAGAGCTCCATGAATCGATCCTACATATGTAACAGCCATCGGATAGTCCCACATGTATTTCAAAGGCATAGCAATGAAAAATAAAACTAACGTTGAAGTACCTTCAATAAGTGAAATCCATCGAAATCGTTTTGCCCAGGTATGTTGTTGGGGAGTTAGACTCATTATTTTTTAGCTATGTTAAATAATATTTTAAGGGTATTCCAAAGTTTTCCTTTAAGAACTTTATCTTCTGAAATAGTGGTAAGCGCATCTGCAAAAAGGTATTCAGTTTCCTTTTCCATATGGATCTGATAGTCGGATGCCGGCAATGCATTTATCGGGTGTTTTAGACGGCCGAACTTAAGAACGATGTGAGCATTCAGATCATAAAGTTCAGTGAGGGTCCTGCCTTCCAATTCTTTGGAAGAAAGTAGCCCAACTTCATTCATCGAATGGCCAACCGCATTAATCATTTTAACCAGCATATCCATTACCTCGCTCTTCAGTTCAGCTTCTTCATGAAGAACTAAAATTCCTTTTTCGAAATTCCCCCTCACTTTTAAAGGCTCAAGTTTTATTTCTTCGGTGGAAGGTGTGGAGGTTGTCAAATGCACTGTTTTCGGAAGAGTCTTTGGTTTTTCTGTCTCAACTGAATGATTTGAATCCTGTTTTCCCTGATCGGCTTTAAGTTCTTTTTCGAAGAAGAAAAGATCTTCGGTAATGATATGTTGGAGCTCTTGAATGCTCATATTTTCCATGTCGGAAATTGCTTAAAATTCGCCTTAACACAAAAAAAGAGGGGCAATATCTCAATTACCCCTCGAATATTTAATTTGCTTTCGTTTGGTCAATCCATATTGAAAATTGACTTCAGCTCAACAGCATCTTCTGGTTTCATTCTTTTTGCCAATACAAGTCTGAGTTGTCTTCTTCTTAATGCTCCTTCGTAGTTTTCAATTTCCTCTGGAGTTTCTGGAACTAACTCAGGAATTCTAGATGGTTTATTGTTCTCATTAACAGCCACAAAAGTGAAAAAGGCTCTGTGGGTCATTACCTTTTTATTAGCAGGGATGTCTTCCGCTGTCACTTCTATGAAAACCTCCATGGAAGAGTTGAAAGCACGGGTTACCTGAGCTTTAAGGGTAACTACATTACCAAGGGCGATAGGTTCCTGGAAGGAAATATTATCTGCAGAAGCAGTCACTACTATGCTGTTAGAGTGTTTTTGTGCAGCAATGGCAGCAACCACATCCATCCAATGCATTAGTTTACCTCCCATGAGGTTGTTAAGTGTATTAGTATCATTTGGAAGGACCATTTCGGTCATGATCACTGCGGACTCTCTTGCAAATTTCTTTAGGCTCATAAATCTAAATTTTAACAAAAATAGAAATTAAATTTTGTTGAAAAATCAATGGAGAGTTTTTATCGGAATATTATTTTGAGATTGAATGGATTTGCGTATAGATAAAATTGAAATCAAAATTCCGAAGTCCACTCAGCCCCAACCATCTTTTCCCAAAAGCGGTACAAATGCAAAACCCTCGTATTCTTCCTGAACGACTTGATCTTTTGACTTCTTGGTGATTTTCAGCATTGCCTGCTTTCGCTTATCGCCTACAGGAATTACCAAAATTCCTCCAATTTTTAACTGCTGAACCAAAGCCTCGGGTACAACCGGGGCTCCAGCTGTTACAATTATTTTATCGTAAGGTGCATAAGCTGGAAGTCCGCCTGTTCCATCGCCATAGAAAAGATGCATTTCTATTCCCAGCCTCGTTAAAAATCGTTTGGTACCCTCAAATAGTTTCTTCTGGTATTCTATAGTAAATACCTCTGCACCAAGTAGATGTAAGATGCTTCCTTGATATCCTGAACCGGTTCCAATTTCTAAAATTCTTTCTCCCTCTTTGATCTCAAGCAGTTCGGTTTGGAAGGCTACAGTGTAAGGTTGGGAAATAGTCTGACCTTCTCCGATGGGGAAGGCTTTGTCCTCGTAAGCATGCGAAATCAATGCAGAATCAAAGAAAAAATGTCTTGGTAACGTGTTGATAGCCTGAAGTACATGTTCGTTTTTAATTCCTTTTTCCCTTAGCAAATTTACTAGAGCTCTCCGTTTTCCTTTATGTAAATACGTGTCTTCGAGTTTGAGTAGGGGCATGGTTATTTACGATTCTGTGATCGAAGATAAAAGAATATTTGGCTTAATTTGAACTTGAATAGGGCATTTATTGCTTAGTCATTGAAACTTTGAAAGTTAAATTCATCGCTATGTTTACAGGAATTATTGAAGCTATTGGCACAATACAAAATATAACTCAGGACGGTACCAATGTCCACTTTGATCTGGAAGCAACACTTGCATCTGAGTTGAAGATCGATCAGTCTTTAGCGCATGATGGTGTATGTCTTACTGTAGTTCAAACAACTCCCGATTTATACCGAGTGACGGCAATCGACGAGACGATTCAGAAAACGAATCTATCACAGTGGAAAGTAGGTAAGAAAGTCAACCTTGAACGCTGTATGCCTGCAAATGGACGCTTTGATGGGCATATCGTGCAAGGACATGTGGACCAGGTGGGAAAAGTGAAAAATATTATTGATCAGAATGGATCTTGGGTTTTTGACTTAGAGTTTGACCATAGCCTCGGAAATGTAACCGTGGAAAAAGGCTCCATCACAATTAATGGTACCAGTTTAACCTGCTTCAATTCCGGACCTGGTAGATTCTCGGTAGCGATAATTCCGTACACCTTTGATCATACTAATTTTCATCAGTTGAAGCCCGGTGACTTAGTCAATCTGGAATTTGATATTCTGGGAAAATACATTCAGCGAATCACTAAAGGTTACCTTTAAAGCTATCTAGGTCCAAAGTAAAAGAGGAGGTTTCCAAATTTGGGACCTCCTCTTAAGTATTCAATACAAATGTGATTTCAGAATTTTAGTTAGTATAACTTTTTAAACTTTATATCTGAATTGCTAAAACTCGGTGTAATCATTTATTTCTTGATCTGATAATGCCGTATCGGCTCTTCTCCCATCAAATGCTCTATGAAGTAATCCCATCTTTTTTTGGTAAAGTAGTCTCCGTTGCTTCTTCCAAAATTATGGTTTCGACTCGGCCAGATGAAAAGGTCAAAATCTTTTCCAGCATTGATAAGCGCTTCTGCAAGCTTGAAAGTGGCGGATGGATTGACATTTTCATCTATTCCACCATGTGCTAATAACAGATATCCTTTAAGGTTAGCGGCATTGGTTACATTGGATTGCTCATGGTAGAAATCGCCTCTTGGATATCCCATATACATCTCTGGCCACCATGCTTTTTCCATTCTGTGGTCGTGATCTCCTGCTGATGCCACACCTACTTTGTAAAAATCCGGATGCAAAAGCATCGCCCTTCCAGCATCGTAGCCACCTGCAGAGTGACCAAATATTCCGACTTTGTCGATATCAATAAACTTATTTTTAGCGGCCAATTGTTTAATAGCAAGAACATGATCTGTGGTCCCATCACCGAGATTATTATAGGATACATCGTTAAATGCTTTACCTCTTCCTGAGGTGCCAAGCCCATCTATGGTGACCACTACAAACCCTAACTCTGCCATAGGTTGCTGTAAACCGATTAGACCAGCTTTGAAAGTTTTAGGAGTAATGTCTATATGAGGACCGGAATAAGTGTAGTCAATAATTGGGTAGCTCTTTTTAGAATTGAAATCTGTTGGCAAATAATAGATGCCATATAAAGTTGTTTTCCCATCCTTTGCAGTAGCAGTAAATTGCTTGGGACTTTGATATCCTTTCTTTTTCAGGTTTGAAATATCTGCTTTCGAGATTTCATAAATGATTTTGCCTGATTTGAGTTCACGTACGACAGAGACTGTTGGCTGATCTACAGTGGAATAATTGTCGATAAAGTAATCTTTTTCATCTGAGTAAGAAATAGAATGGAAGGCGTTTTCAGGTGTCAATAGCGCGATTCCTGAACCATCCATATTTATTCTATACAGATTGGAATAGTAAGGGTTTTGATCATTTTCCCTCCCGTTCGCCTCAAAGTAAATCACCTCATTTTTCTCGTCTACTGAAAGAATATTACTAACCACGTATTCTCCCGAAGTGATCGTATTAATGAGCTTACCTGTTTTCCAATCGTAAAGAGACAAGTGATTCCATCCGGATTTCTCAGTACCGAGAATGAACTGATCATTTTCTAAGCGTCTGAAAATATTATTGTTATTAACGTGAGTAGGGGAAGATTCAGAATAGATTTTTCGAAGCTCTTTCGATTTTGCATCAATTTCTATCACACTAAACCTCTTGAATCCACGCTCCAAATAAGTACCACTTAAAAATTGGCTATCAGCACTCCAATTGAGGTTCATGCCGATGAAGTGTGGTAAGGTTAGCTGAGGAAATTTTGTCTCTTCTTTAGAATCCAATTCAAACAAAACCGGTGTGTAAGTAACCACAGTGCTGTCGCCTGGTGATCCACGGTAATATGCCATCAGCTCAGGTCGAAATTTAGAATCTTGGCTGAAATCCAGCAAAAACATTTTTTCTGCAAGTCGAAGATCCACAATCTGAGTTTGAATGAATTTGGAATCTGGAGACCATCTGGCGCTGAAGTGATATGGGCGCTCTCCATTTTCTCCATAAATCATATCTGACCAGCCCCAAAATGATGCATATTCGTAGTCTTTTTTTCCATCAAAACTTAGCTGGATTTCTTCCCCAGTTTGCAGGTTCTCTACAAATAGATTGAAATTTCGGGTGAAAGCTTTCCAGTTTCCATCCGGAGAAATAGCAAAATCACGGGTTGGCCTATCCTTTACTTTCTCGCTGGTTAATTCCTTCTTCTCGGCATCAAACTTCCAGTTTTGATTCATCCATTCAAATGATATTTTTCCCTGTTCGTCCATTTCAATAGAAGTAAAGGGCAGAGCATCTCCAATGATTTCCTTTCCGGATTTTTCACTGAGATAATTTGCAAGTTCGTTGTGATCAAAGGCTTCCTTGGTACTCTTTTCATCTAGGTTGGTGATGAAAAAGCGCATTCCATCTTTTGTATAAGTCTGATGCCAAAAAGAATTCTGATTTTTTATCCAATGAGGAATTACTTCGAGATGATATACCTCTTTTTGAATATTATCACTTAGGAAATATTCAGCCTTGTGATAGGTTTCTTCTGTGATTTGTCCAAATGAATTATGGAACAAAAGGAGAAAGAGGAAAGTATTGAAGTAGCGATATATAAAAGATTTTAAAGAAGGCGATTTTAACATAATGGGGGATAATTTTGAAAACAAGGTATCCCCAAAATTCATAGCAAACACTTCAGTTATTGACCGAAAGTAATCCTATTTTGTAAAAGGGGTGGTCATCCAGCAGCTTCGTAGGCTATTTGAAGCCAAGAAATAACTTCTGGAGTAATATCGCTTTCAGGCGTGAGCAAAATCTTATGACTGCACATACCATTTGTTTTGGTGTCAATTTCAAGAACTCCTTCTGCTGGGTGACCTTTTAAATTGAGGCCTATTTCGTATCTCGTTTTAGTAGCAGGTATTAGCATGGCAAATTGCTTTTTGCGCTTTACACTCACATAAGCATTTTTTGGAGCGAATTCTATATCTGAGCCAAAAGCTTTGATTTCAGAGCCTAAGTTCTCATAAAGCTTTAAAAAATGTTCTTTGCCCTTGTATTGCTTTGTGATCAACTCATCTGTATCCGCAGCTGACCCTGAATCTGATTTTAAGGATTTGTGGGCCACAAGATTTGCAAAACCATGGGTAAAGCCATATTCAGACTTTAAAAATTTTATAATTTCTCCGTGCTTGTTTAAACTTTCTTTCTAAACAATAGATACCCATTGATCCAGGCTTTTACCTGTGTTTTTCTCTAGGTTATCGATCATTGTCTGTGCTGCTTGGTCCATTGGTTTTTACGGGTTTATTGTTTCTATCTCACAAAGCACAGGAAAATGGTCCGAAGCTTTTTTGAGTGAGTCGCTGACAGATTGGATTGCTGGATTACTTTTTTCAAGATATGGGTTCCACACTGTTCCTTGCAAGACTTTTAATCCTTGGCTCGCCAAAATATGATCAATCAAAACATTGATTTCATCTCCCGTAATCCGGTCTTTATATTTACTGGAATTTGGAGTGTATCCATAGCTATTTAGTTTTGGTTTGGGTAAAACAGGTTTCATGATAAATTCCGGCTTCCAAACGTCTCCAAGTAGGATTTCTACAGCACTTTTAGAGAATTTATTTTCGTAAAAATCCAACTCAAATCCGTCATTGATATCTCCCATCACTAGGACTTGCTGATTTTTTTCCAAATACTCATCGCATCGCTCTCGAATAGACATGCATTCTGCAAATAACTTAAGTCGGTCACGAGCGGAAATTTGCTCGAATCTGGCATAATCAACCATATCAAAAATTCCCTTGGATTTCGTATGAGCTACGATCACCCGTGTAATCAAAGAATCATCCAGTCCTAAAATGCTCAATTCCAGTGGGGGACGATAATGTTTGTATTGTTCTTTGATTAGACGGTTTGTGGTGTCCTGCAAAAAAGGTTCATCAAATCTATTTCCTTCCCTGGTCTCAGGAGTGAAAAGTACATTGACTTTATCAGGCTTGAAAATAGCACAAAGTTCCTGCTGACCTGCAGATGGGAAGCCGTGAATACCTTTGTAAGTTGAGCCAGGAATGAAAGTTTTAGTCCATATTTCCATTTGTGCGGAAGCAGTTTTTGAGCCATCCACCAGGGTGTTTGGACCTTCCACTATACCTAGAAAATCTGGGTCCATTGTCTGGATCACCTCAGCC
>TARA_R110002012_G_scaffold48331_2_pt1 | contig 18381 bp, 15 predicted proteins | sample TARA_R110002012 | Tara Oceans TARA_R110002012 (sample SAMEA4396515) | marine metagenome | biome: Westerlies Biome; feature: [DCM] deep chlorophyll maximum layer (ENVO:01000326); material: water (ENVO:00002006), including particulate matter (ENVO:01000060) such as... | depth 40 m
AATAGTTTGGAAAAAGAAAGAACTTACTTTCTTCTTGCCTTATCTGCGTCTTCTTGTTGTTTTTTAAACTCGTTCGACAGCCGCTCAAGAAACCAGCGACGTAGAGCTATGGGGAGATTATAAAGTTCGGTGAACGACCACCCACCATGGTGTTTTAGTAGAAAGAACTCTTCGTAAACCGATTCTTGGTATTTAGGCGTCAGGCCAAAAAAACTTTGCCGTTAAAGGCATACCCACCTTTCCTTCTTCGTGGCATAGTGAGCATGTAAAGTCAAAACGAAGGTCTAAATCGGGCTTTATCTTGTCGTAAACATCTCTTAAATGCTTGACGTCGGGAATTGGCATCGATTCAACGAATTTATGAAGGGTCGGGAGATCGCTATGTTCATTGGCCTGAACCACGATGGACTTAAGGAGCCCCGTGACCGGGTTTGAGGGTCCATCGCCCTTCTTGTTCACCAGTAGGGAGGCAATCCTCTTCTCGTCTCGGGAAGTCAAGAGTCGAACGTAGATGCGGACCTTTGATACCGGCAAATCAAACGAGAATATCCCGGATCCTTCGTCTGTAACCCCGTCGAGGGTTACTCTTTCCTGGGGCTTGAGTTCGGTTAGGTCGAAGGAGTACTCCGAGTCTCGCGAACAAGCTGGGCACTTGGCCGAAACGTCATAAAACGGACCAAAACCAGTGATCCTGGTGGCAATAAGAATAGCATTCTTGTCCCCCAGGAGCAGGTCACCGACTTTAATGTCTGAATTGATTATTACGGACTCTAAGAGTCTATCGATAGCCAGTTCATTTCTTAGCAGTGCTTCGGAGGTTAGAATATCCTCCTCTTTCGCTGTCATATGCTTGATTTCAACAACAGCCTGGTTGTGTAGGGCATGCCCTTCCGGGTAATATACTCCCTTACTTGGGAGTTCAACAAACTCTGTTGGATTTACGAAAGCAAACAGATCGGATGCATGCGAAGTTTCGGGGGCCGGCGCGTCTGGTTGCGGTGCGCCAAGCCGCTCTAAGTTGTTTCTGCGTGACAAAAAATCACCTTCTTTCTAGTACTAAATTAAAGCTCCGTGACAGCTGCGACAGCTGGACCGGACTCATACTCAGCCCAATCATAGCGGAAAGTTATCTCAATATTAAGCAGACTATCGTCTTCATAGCTTAAGTCGCCAAAGGTCGCTTTGGTGATGAAAGCGTTGTTAAGCGTCCAAGTGCCCACAAGGCCACCCTGGCCATTGAGCTCCTCAACTATAACATTGCCTAAAGCGTTGACAGCTCCCTGCTTGTTAACGGTACCTGGGGCCTGGGCGGGATTAAAGAAAACGTCTTCCTGTACATCAGGCTTCAAGTATCCCGAGTTGACGAGTGCATCGTAAAGAATCTTGTTTCCGTCTGGATTGATGGCGTTGACGATTGTAGCGTTCACCGGATCCCACTCAACCACTCCAGGATAGTAGTACGTGTTGCCCAGGAACTTGTGAGCCTGCTCTGAAACCGAGTAGGCCGGCTTCGTGACACTCTTCGCAAGATACTGCTCGTATCTAAAGGCTTGGTTTGCATCTACTAGGTTTGGCAACGAAAGCAAGAAGCGATGTCCTCTTCTAGGTTCTGAAAGTGCGCTTGTCCAAAATGGCATTTATATGGTCTCCTGTAATCCTTATTATTATATAGTGCGGGGAGTCGAAACTCCCCGCATTTTGTTAATCGTCAAACGATGCCCCTGTTCTTGTGATATTAAAGTCAATCGCGATAAACTCGATAGCCCTTGTCGGCTTCAAGAAAATCTGTGCGTATAGAATGTTCCTATCTACAAGATCTGGGGTTGTGGTTGTCTCATCAAGAACAACTCTGTAGTCTGAAAGACCAAAGTTTGTCTTAACATCAGCCAAGAAAGGTTCAACCTGTGCCTTAAATCGCAACCAAGTCTGCTTAACGTTCGGGTCAAACAGTAGGCCAGAAGCAATCTGAGAGATGCGCTTCTTCACAAAAATCATCAAGCGGCGAACATTGATGCGGTCAAGTGCCGAAGGAGTAACCTGCAGTGTCTTCTGACCGAAGATTACAATACCCTCTGCTGGGAACTTGGCAATTGGGTTAATGTTGGCACCGTATAGATCGTCGCGATCCTTGCGACGAAGCTGGTGTGCCACATCAACAACCGGAATACCGGCTGAGCCTTCGGTTAATCCGCCGCGGTTGAAACCGGCCGGCGCGAACCAGACCTGTGTTCTCCGCTGCGAGCTTGAGAAAGTACCGATTGCTGGGATCGATGGTGGTAGCCACACGAAAGCACCGCTGATAGTGTCTCTGGCTCTAACCCATGGGTAATATGCGCACCCGTAAGAAGAGTTGAGGTTTCGACTCCTAAGGCCGTTTACTGCGGAGCGAATTGTGGATTCTGTGTTGTTACGCGCTGCGGCCGTTCCATCCTCTCGCGGCGTGTACCCATTAGGAAGATCGATAATTGCTAAGGCGTCGGCGCGCGTTTCGCATGTTCGGACCAAATTAGTAGTTAGTCCTTCATGAGTCAGAGCTGGGATGGCTGCGACATTCATCTCGACCACCTCGGGGTCAGCAATTGAGTCTATTGCCCGCCGGAACGAGTTAAAAGTGTAGCTAGTTCGATCACTAGCGTTGCTGATATCATTAATGGCACGACTGTTGAATGGATCCATTTCTAGGACGTTAACGCCGTCGAAACCACCATACATTGGAACCGTGAATCGATCGTATCCGGCATCCAATACCCCAGACACCGCACCAGAGGCATAGGTGTATGAACCAAAAGGTGCACCATTCACAGATGTGGCATTGTGTGAGCCGCTAACCCAAATGCCGTTTAAGCTGCTGGGCCCCTGCGCGACGTCGTCTAAAGTAAATTCCATCGATCGTTCGGCATTAACGTTTGCGACGGTAAACATATTCGCCACCATACCGCCTCGAGGGCGCAGAAGATCGATGTTTGATGTATCAAATACCGTTCCGCCGGCGGTTTTGGTTGTCTGGTATCCAAAGTATGCATCTGTGGTGTTAGAGAGATTCCCAGCGGAAGCGCTCACTCGCAACTCTGGTGCGGGATAAAGAACAGAGGCTGAGTAGTTTACTGCGTCCGATGCGCCGGCAAAAATAAAGGTAGAGCCCGTAGTTGCGTATGTATGAAACCCCTCCCCAGAAACATCAACTACTTCTCCCGAGCCGGTAATCCAGTTATCAACTGAAGCAGCGACAGTGTTTCTGGCACCGGTCGAATCTTCATCATTGTACTTCACGATTCCGCGAAAGCCAAAAGGAAGCCTGGTAGATTCAATCTGCTTGGCTTCCACATCAGAGGCCATGGCTAGCCGGACATAGGCTGAGTTGTTGGGCCAGTCGCCCCTCTCTACGTAGCGACGTTCGTCCTCGTTCCATTCCTGATACCTTGTTCCAACTTTTCGCCCAACATAGTTGACAGAGTCCGGATTGAGGCTGCACTGTGTAAACTGCTCTATCGTTCGCACAACGTTATCCGAATCCCCTAGGTGACGAATCACCACTGAAAATGTTCCATACCCATTCTCTTCGCTTGTAGAGCGAGCTAGATCCTGAATGGAAACCTTAAGATTGCGATTTGTCCAATCGCCAGGTTCTCCAAGTGCATGAATTGTAAACAGCTCTTTGGGGGAATCCGACGGAGATGTGCGGTTGCTGATGATAGCTGGGCTCTGCGACCCCTGCATGGATGCAAGATGATCTTCTCCGTTTAGAGAATTATCAGTATCCTTAATCTCCACTATAGAAGCAAAAGTAGTTGTCGATGTGATATTTGCCGACAGGTGACGATCGAAGGTCTCTCCTAGCCAGTAATAAGTAGGACTATTTGCAATAGTCGTATTAGTGTGCTGAGGGTTTGTATTAAAAACCTTTCGGATATACCTCGAATCATTCTCATTAAAGTTGAACACAAAAGAAGAAGTCGTATTGTTACCAGTAATTCCCTTAATTACAGCCTTAAACTGCTTGTCTGTTGAATCGTTTTCGCCAACAACAAAGCTATTCCCCTCGAAAGTTCCACTAGTCGCCAGGGCTCCTGCGGCGGAAAATGATGCTGCTGCTCCCGAAAGCTCCACGGTAACTGGGTTGTTAGAGTCGCCTCCGTTTGTGTAGAAAATAGCCGCCAAAGCGCCAGTTACATTATAGTTGTAGTCAGTAGAAGAAGAGCCAAATACAACCAATCCGTAAGCCTTGGTCACATCCCAGCCGGCTTTTCCTGCTGTTGTGCTGGGGCCACCATCGGCGGTGGTCTGATCTCCCAAAAGTCGGATATAAGTTAGTGGTGCACTATTGCGAAGATATGCTTGTGCAGCATATGCTCCATATGTCGGGGCACTAGTGTTATTTCCGGTTCTCCATACATCACTCCCCTCGGATGCTGCAGCGGGGGTACCAAAAACGCTAACAAATTCTTCAAAAGAATTAACAGTGACAGGCCGAAGAGCTGGGCCTTTTTCGGCGCGCCCTATAATGACCGGTCCGATGCCTGCGGGAGAAGCAGGAATCTGGGAATTGTCAATCTCGTTGACAAAAACCCCCGGGGATACAAATCTATAATTTTTAACTGACATTCGCTAGGTTCTCCTACATTATGAAAATGTTCAAAGTAAATAGTGTTAAGTAGTAGGAAGAGAATTATTCTCTGTAAAAACCGTCCTTGATGTTTTCCGGTATATCTCCCACAATCGTTCTTTCCCGACCAATCTTATACTCAACTGCATTCTCTCTTCTTACAATCTTTGGTTTTTCTTGGTTTTCTCCCTCACCTATAAGATATCCCAAAACTTCTATGTTAATTTTGGTTTCATAGTTTCTTTGCTCCATTCCAAGATTTGATTTATTTGAGTTGTTGGCGAAGCCTCCATCAATGAACACCTCATAGTAATGCCCTTCGGCCTCAATTCGTCGTGGAGTTCTGGAGTTGCCGGGGATGGTTAAGAATGGTCGTATTAGTTCATTTAACTGTTGCTGGTACTCTGTTCGAATTGACACTTCATACATAACCTTAATCCAGGTTGGTATGGGTATTGAAATAGTTTCATAAACTGTTTTGGCGGCTGACATGTTCCTTTTATTAGTGTTCTTCATCTTACTGTCAACATTAGAATCTGCCCCATACTTACGATTGGCCATGGCATTCTGAAACTCTGCTGTCTTTTTCTGGTTTATCTGCCGCGCAATAGTGATAGTTCCCCCCTTGGGGTCATCAACTGGGTACAGGTTCGCAAAAACAGTTCCCTTATAGGACGGCTCCTTGGTCACGCTAGCCCGGTTAACCGTAATCAATGGAAGTATTAAGGTTTCTTCCTTATCTCTCAAGTCTTTGTTGTGCTTTATCTGGTATGCGCGTTCTGCCGTTACCCACAATACAGGGACCTTCTTGAACCCCTCGTTGGTGTTGGTGAAGAGGTTTAAGTCTTCGTCTACAAACCGAATCATAGCCCTGTCAATAGTCTCTAGGGATGACGGCATAAACTCAATCTCTTGAAGTTTAGATTCAACTTTCTTATCCCCAACATAATCAAACTGATCGGCTTTCTTATTTTGGATTTGTCTTTGCGTGCGCTTACTGCGGGCCATTTACTTAACCTACGAAGATGCCGGCAGGGACGTTTTCAACCACCTTTCTGGTTGAGTCCTGAAGAGATGAATCAATAGCGGCAAGTTTGTCATATGTGGTTTCTTCCAATATAGTCTTAAGTTCGTCTCGAAGTTGGTCTTGCTCGGTCCTAGCTTGCCCAAGAAGTTCCGATGCATTTAAAGTAACACTCTCCCCCGGGATAGGTACAACCGCAAACTTGCCGCGGATTTGACCCAGCACCTCCTTCGTAAGGGCAAGAGCAAACCGACGAATCCACTGTTTACCTATTGAGTTAATGTTTTCATATGGTATATTCTCAAACGGAAGGGTGTTGAGGTTATTAACCCCATCGACGCCGGTTTTTCCACGATCGCTCTCTTCCCATGGATCATATTGTCCCTCAATAGTAAACTGGACCCAGTAATTTGCTATAGTTGATGTGTCCGGCTCGGGGAAAATTCTTAAATTGTTGTCATGTATCTCGTATGAGTAATGAGAGACTCTTGTCCAGAGTGCATCTTCATAGGCCATGGCTTGTAGCTTGTTTTGCCAAGTTGGAACAATCTCAAAAGTTGAATCATCTGCGAACTGGCCATAGGTTCTCATATTTCCCACCACAGAGAATCCGCCATAGTAACCATAAAACCTCCACATCGCACGGGGGGTCTTATAGAAAACCTTCCTTACTATAATTCTTTTATCCTCGACCTGCTGGTAATACGCCTCTCCAGGATTATTAGCCGATGAAGAGGATATTATAGTTTGTAAATCATAATCTTGCTGATCTGGAACGACAGCCACTGAGGCTGAATATATCGGTACCGTCCCTCCGAAGCCTCCCTCTGTTGCCATGGCTTCCGAAACTCTTCGGATATAACCATAATCAAACCGAGGATACTTTAATGATATATTGGATCCCGATAAAGAACCAGATATTTGACCATCTTGGTCGAACGAACCAGTGGAAGCTCCAAGCATGCTTGAGAGTGAATTTTTTCCTTGATGTAAATTAACCAAATATGAATATTCAAGGACTGCTTCTTCGTAAGCCGAATATACGTTTCCCTCTGTTAGCTCAATATCTAGAACGTCTCCTCCTAATTTCTTATAGGTATAAGCAACCTGATCTGTGGCCCCGGAGATAAAAGCTACGGAGGTATACATGCCAAACGGTAACGTTGCCATTACGTTTACGGTACTGCCTGTAACCGGTAAAATATTACTGTTTGAGGTTGAAGCGGGGTTCAGGTTTGGGACGGCCATATGAAAGTTCCTCTTTTATTCTTTTACTAAATAGAAAGCCCCGCCTCAAAGAGACGGGGCTTTAACTATTTTGACCTTAAGTAGAGTCTAGGTTAGACTAAACTAGATCCTGACAGATAACCAAGCCATACATGTCCGGACGGACCATCTTCTTGGCGTATCGAGTCATCACACCCTTGCGAGGCACAAAGTCTTCAACACCGAAGATTGTAGGCGTGGTCTGTAGCGGCACATAAGGTGCATACACATAGCCACTCTCTAGGAAGCTAGAGCCGCGACGGCCGACAAGGAGAAGGTTACGCGGGAAGTAAGGATCGACAAGAATGTCAAACTTCTTCGAAAGCGAACCAACCTTAACAGCGCCCGCGTCTCCGCGATCACTATCGGCAGTTACGTTGGCACGGAAGCCAGCCGTGAACTCAAGGATGTTAGCAATCTCTGGGGATGTAACCACAAAGTTTGCTGCACCCCGAAGAGTTTTACGGTGGACCTGAGCGGAGACGTCATTGATAGTTTCAATGAGAGTCTCGTACCACTCGCTGACGTTACCGGTAAAATCGACGGTGGCTGCCAATGCGGCGCCAGTCTGTCGATCCAGGAATGTTCCTGGGTTTCGGGACCAGTATCGTACGCCTGCCGCGGCACCCTTAACGAGATCTTCGAGAATCTCACGATCGATTTCCAGAGCAATCTGCTCTGAAAGGATCTGAGTAAGCTCGACCTCTGCATCCAAGTTATGGTATGCGTTGAGATCCTGACCTAGTTCTGGTGTCCACTTAGCCTTAAGCTTCTTGGTTACAGCCGTAACTGCAATCGAGTCGACCTTAATGTCGATTTCGGGGATGTCCCCGCTGTTCTCAAGACCCCAGGTAGCATCACCGGTAATCGAACCGAGCGCACCACCGTCAACAAAGTTGTCAGTGATTGGCTGCGATAGAGCACCGTTGACATCGATCTGGGCGTCAGCATTAGCAGCAAACTGTTCAAGGTTCGCCACGTTTTCTGTCGAACCCGAACCAACGATTACTAGACGAGCGGTGACATTTGGTGCGATTAGCTCACCCTGTGCATCTCTCTTCATGTCGGAGAGGCGCTGAATCAAGCGAATCTGGCCCGTGGTCGAAGAACCCGTCATTGCGATCGCAACTAGGTCCTCGCGGTTAAACTGGGTTCCGGTAATATCGTAGTTAACAATGTAAAAGAAAGAACCAGAAGTCAAATCCGGATCGAACCTAAGCACTCGGTTTACACCGGCTGCTGTAGTAAGGTCGGAATCGTTCGTGTTTCCAGTGTCCGAAAGGGAGAGAACCGCAGTCGAAACCTTACCGTCATCACCAATGACACCAGAACATGCTGCCACGAGATCGGCTGCCAAGACGGAGCCTGTTGGGGACGAATAACCGTTGCGCAAGTTGTATGCGCCGCCGGCTGCCGTACCGTCTTCACCGTCCAAGTTAACACCACCGGTGATCTGCGAACCGACTCGGCCGCCACCGTAGAGAGAATCACCCACGGTGAATCCACCGCGAAGAGTACCGTCTGTGTTGAAGTTAACATTTCCACCGAACGTAAAGTCGAGGAAGAAGATGAGGCCTGAGGGCAGGCTCATCGGCTGAACACTAACGAGATCGTTAGCGATCAGGCTGCCGAATACACGGCGAACGAGGGGGAATGCAACGGCTGCAAAGCCCTCAACGTCTCCACCACTCATGGATGAAGACTCACGGAGAAGCTCCTTTGCCTGGTTCTCAAGCAAACGGGCCATACCGTTCCGAACTGTATCGTCAGCTAATCCCTCAAGAAGTCCGGTCTGCTCCCACTTATTAATAAGCGCAGCGCCTTCCTTCCCGAGATCTCGGTTCACGATACCTTCGGTTAGTTTCTGTACAATAGACATTTTAATATAACCTCCTGTATGTTATTGTTATTTATTCAAACCTGCTAAACGCAGCATGCGATCCATATTTGGATCACTAGTTGCCGTGTTGTTTCTCTTAGAATTGATCAAAAGCGACGTTGGTCTCTGAACCGCTTCACGAAGTGTTTGTGGTCGTGTTCTCTGATCAGGAGTGGACCCCACTGCGTTTTGAATTGTTTCAAAAATCATCGCTGCTTCTTCAACAGAATTGGCAGTTTGAACAGCCTCGGCAATTTGATTCTTTTGCCGCTCATTCAGGGAGGCGCTATTCAAAGCCTTGTTTTGATAAACAAGCTTGGCGTTTGCCAAGTTCAGCCTTGTGAGCTGAGACTTGGCTTCCATAATAAGAGCACGTAGCTCTTTATTAGAATTTGTAAGTTCGGAAATCTTGGCCTCATAAAGACCGTCGCTGGATACAACGTCGGGGGCCGTCTCGACTTCCTCTTCGATTTCTTCTTCTTCCAGGTGTGCAGCCTGGGCAGCGGCCATTGCATCATTGTTGGCCTGCTCGACGCTGTTGTTGGCAGAGTTCACGGATGACCACCCCTGTGGCACCGGATTCATGTCTACAACCAGCTCTTCAATAAGTTCTGATATCATCTCTTCGGAAAGATCAATCTCTTCGTCCAACTCTTCGCGCGATGCACCACCAGCAGCAATTGCGCTAGCCTCTTCCGCGTTGTCCTTCATCATGGCACTTTCCGTATCTTCGATTTCGTTACCCTCTTCGAGAGCGATATCGTCGGCCATTCCGAGAGCATCATTGAGATCGTCTTCTTGGACAATCTCATCCTCTTCTTCGAGTCGAGTCTTTAAAGCATCAAAATCAATTTCTACGATTTCGTCCTGTGATGGAGCGTCAATCTCTTCATTCTGAAAGGCATAGGGGACTTCATCTATAAACTCTGTGAGTTCTTTGTCGACCTCAGATTCCATACTCAATCCAGGATCATCCTGTTCCAAGATGCTGTCTAGTGCGCGGCGGACTTCGCCGGAGTACTTCTCCAACACGGCGTCCTCCGCATTCTTAAGGGCCGCTTCCTTAAGCGCTTTGGCATCTACAATCGCTTCTTCTAACAGTGAAGACATAAAATTAACTCCGGATCTGACATCTCGTCAAAAATAAATAGTATTTTATTTTCCTAAATGACTAAAACTCGTCATTAAAACATCTTATTACTATGAAGGTGTTGCTGTATACTCAAATCCGTTAAGTAGGACCTTATAGAGTCTATGAGTCTCTTCTGATGCCGAACCGGCATAAAATGATATTCCCACGTAAGCGGCGCCACCGGCGGCGTCCCATTGTTCCGAGGTATCGGACCAACTGGGGGTTGTACCAGTGCCTCCCTCACGGAACTTAACTGTTTGACCCTCACGAAGGACCCCGACCCACCTTGCTGTGGTTCTGGCTAATGCGTTGGTTCCGTTGTGAGTAAGAGCTCCGGAGGCCCAGGCGCCCATTCCATAGTACTTGTTTGTGGTCGTTTGCCATCTTCCGTACCTGTGGCCAAGCCAGTGGGCTTCCCCGGACGCATTGCCACCACCGGCCATTAAAACGATTTCTGTGTTTGCGCTGGCGGCACTAGACGCTTGATCCACATATATGGCTATATCAAAGTCACCCATAAGAAGAGAGGGATAAAATATGCGACCGTTAACCAAATAAGCCTGACCGTTAGAGGGGCTTGATGTACCTCCTCCTCCCTGATCATAGGCAATGTCAAATGTGGTACCATCATCTTCCATGGAATTAAAAACCCCATTTGCGTCCTTAACGGTCCACCCCTTTAGCATCCCAGCGTCCAGTGTTGCTCCATCTGCTATGCTGGATGGAGTTCCTGACGAAGGAGAATAAATTTTTGAAAGACCGACCACATTTGGTTGCAAGGACCAAATTCCATTTTCTAGTTTTAATCCCACTTTATATATCTCCTAATTGGTTGACAGTATTATCCACGAGTATCCAGTTGAAGCTGACGCAGCGGTTACTGTCATTGCCCCGTAATCTGTAGCTATTTTCGCCCCAGATCCTCCATCAATCTTTTGTGAACCAGATGGATCAATTATAATATCGTTTGTGGAACCCGAACCGAAGAAGTCTTTGATGGTATAGGTCTCCCCAACCTGACTATCCGCAGTTAAGCCAGGCAAAGTTCCAGTAATAACACTACCAGTACAATTTACTAAATAAATCTGATTTGCATTTGTGATATTAAAGTTTACTGTATGCTCGGTGGAATCTACTTTCTGAATGAAGTTACTGGCTTTGGTTGTTCCCCCAATAGTGAGAGCGTCAGATGACTTATCAAATACAAGACCCGAGTCGCCTCCGAAGCTTCCTCCGTCATTGAATTGTACCTGTGTGCTAGACCCTCCCGGAGTGCCACCACCACCAGAAGATGCGGTTATAACAATTTTATTGCTAGAATCCAGAGCCAAGTAACTCCCGTCTCCTGCAGCGGAACCAGATAGGGCGCCGCCCTTACTCAAGTAGGTCTGTTGTGGGAATACAATACCTTTTGCACTTCCACTGGTGTGGAACTTCATAAGGTCGCCGCCAGAGCCAGTGAAGAACATCAGTGCACCGTTGCCACTTATACCGTCGACGCCATCTTTTAGTGTTGCAACAACAGCGTTTGCGCTCATGTCCCATGAGCCAGCGTTCCATGTGACACCATCTCCGGAAGCGTTGCCAAGAGTTATATTACCATTAGCCACCAAATTGTTATTAATTGTGGCGGCGGCATTATTAACAGTAATTCCCTGATTATGTACTGAGGCATTGTTATTAAATGTAGCTGTGGAATTAAAGGTGGAGGTCCCGCCGACGGTAAGGTTGCCCGAACCAGAGATTGCTCCATCGTGGCCGATGTCAATAGCTGCGTCGCCAGACATGTTGGTAAGAGCAAGTCCTGTATTGGTATACGCTGAAGCAACTACAAAGTTTGTTCCACTCGCGATGATCGCTGTCACACCATCCGATCCAGAAAGGTCGAGTCCTCCATTTGCGGCAAGAGTTACAATATAGCCTCCATCTTCCTCTACGTTGAGACGCCCAATTGGGTCGGCGGACGTTCCAAAAGATATCTCACTGGATTGAAACCCTCCCGCGGTTCCCGAGATAACAAGCGAGGAGGAAAGTGACAGAGTACTACTAGCTGTAAGGAACACCAATGCGCCAGATCCTGAGATCTCACCTGAGATAGGAGTGTCTCTTCGGAACTGAATTGAAAATTCTGGTCCGTCTGCGACATTGACGGCACTAGCCGTGAGGCCCGTCAGGTTCGAACCATCTCCATAAAATGCAGATGCTGAGATATTGACCGAGGCCGACAATGACCCCGAGCCGTCTGTGATTAATAAAGCGGACCCACTAAAGGACCCGTTATTGTTAAATTGTATATTAGTATCGTTCCCACCAGGTATAGTCGCACTACTCCCGGTTCCTACGAATGCCCATCCGCCAGCCATAAATAAATCTCCCGCTTTCTTAAATAGTTGTGTCAAACTAAAAAGGGAGCCCCCCTTTCGAGGGGCCCCCAAATTATTAGCAGGATAAACCAGCTAGTACTAGACTAGACGATTCTCCACTCGTCGCTCACAACGTATACCAAGGACACGGCGCCGAAATCCGATTCGATACGAATCGAAGTCTCATCATCATCAATCACCTGGGATCCAGCGCGACTAATGATAACATTGTTGCCAGACAAGGATCCAGCCTTGACATGCACAACATCACCAACATCCGGAGAGGCCGGCAGCGTTACAGTTGCATCCGCACTGAGATCAGCGAGGTAGTTGTAACCTTCTGCAAGCGTACCCGAGTCCGCAACTAGCGTAACTACGCCAGACTGAGTCGAAAGAACACCATTGGTCGCAGTGAGACCAGCACCTGCCATGGCAGTTACGAGATCAGCAATGCTTTCTTTCTTGGTTGCGTTGCTATCATCAGCGTCAATGAGAGCAATACTATCAGCCGCAACGTTAACAGACGCAGCAGTCAACTCATTGAGATCAAGAGCAAGCACTGCGGAGGCGGCGGAAAGACCGTTGCCTGCGAAGAGAGTTGCAATATCGTCAATTGACTCCAACTTAGAGCTGCTGTCGGTTGCATCAAGCATAGCGAGCTTGTCACCGGAAGCAATTGCTGCATCAGACAACTCGTTGAGGTCTAGACTCATCACGCCAGAAGCGGCCTTGATACCAGTACCAGCAAAAAACGATGCCAAGTCGTCAACACTCTCAAGCTGCTGGGTCGAACCATCGCTATCAAGAAGAAGGAACTTATCACCAGAAGCAACCTGTACGTCTGAGAACTCGGAGATATCAAGCTTCAGCGCGCTGATGGAATCAACCCCACCAACATAGGCAAGACCGCCGGCAGCGAAGGAGCCGGAAAGACCGATCTTATCGCTAGCAACCTTAAGGGCACCAGAAACCTGCACCGCGAGAACTCCTGCTGATGCTGCGAGGGCATCACCAGCAATCGCAGTTGCGTAGTCAGCCATACTATCGGCCTTGACAAGACTATCAGTATCATCAAGAAAGTAGAAACTGTCAGAAGCAACGCTAAGTGCGGCGTCTGCAACTCCATCAAGGCGGACTGTTCCACCAACCTGAAGTGTGCTAGAAGCGGACAAGGTGGTGAATTCTGCAGCTGCCTGCGAGTTTGCACCAATAATAGCTCCATCGATCGCACCACTGTCAACATTAATGTTGGTCATTGCCTGTGAAGCGCAGTTCAAAGCTGCACCTAGGGCGTCGGCACGAAGGTCATCAATGTACGCCACACCGTCAAGGTAAAGGTCCTTGAATTCGGATCCAACGGCACCGAGATCGGTAGTGTTGTCGGCATCTGGCTCAATGCTTGAACCATTAACTGTCATCTTTGCGCCGAAGACGCTGACCGAGTTTCCACCATTGGAAACAATCTTTGCTGCGCCACCGTCGCCGGCAAGGTAGACAGAACCACCTTGCGCCATGATAACATCAGCACCAACAGTTAAGTCTGTACCGAGAGTTGCAGCTCCGAACTCAAGAAGAGTCGAGCCCGAAAGGTTTCGGAAACCGTCGGCATCCTTGTTCGCATCAACAACAACAGCCTTGGAAGCTGCAACAGTACCATTTGTGATACCATCAAGTTTCTCAAGATCGGCTTCGTTCAAATCGGCAGAACCGATGATGAATGAAGTGCCAGCTGTGACCGAACCACCGAGAACGGCGGCACCATCGGCAGCAAAAGAGGCACCGGAAATAGCTCCCGAGCCACTAATTGTGGATGTGGAAATTAGCGACTTTCCGCTAAGATCTCCATCAGCGTCAACAGAGAATCCGCTCATGGTGATGGTACCCATTGTGAGGTCACCAGCTCCATCGATATTACGGAAACCGTTAGCATCCTTATTGCCGTCTACCACAACAGCCTTGTTGGCGGCGACCGTACCATCAGTGATACCGTCGAGCTTCTCAAGGTCTGCCTCATTCAAGTCGGCAGAACCGATGATGAATGATGTGGCAGCTGTCACCGAGCCGGCTGACTGCAATGCGCCACCGAACTGACCGGCGCCAGAACCGGAGATCACACCAGCCTGCGAGAAGTTTGCAACTTCTGTACCGGCGTCGGTGAGCACCTTAATTGCGCCTTCCTGAACGAGAGCGCCACTTAATTGGGCTTTGCCCAACTGAAATTTGTAAGCCATTTTTAAATCCTCCTATAGATTAAATGACGAAACGTATTGTAAAAACTAAAATTTTAAGGGGTATCACAATCGGAGGAGAAATAGAACTAAAAATATACCCAAACCACGTCTCATAAACATATAGAAGAATAGACGACAAGAAGACAAAAATATTCTAAACTATTTAGTAAATGAACCAATCAGACCCGTCAGTATATAAGAAAACTGAACCATATGGTGATTCTATGTGTGCAGAATTACTACCATCTATCGTTTGAGAGCCCGATGGATTGAGGGTGATCAAATTAATTGCTGATGCGTTACCACTTTCATCCTTAACAATCACAACTTGGCCATTATCAAAACCGGTTGCATCAAATAGAATCTCGGTTGGGGCAGAAGACACACCCAGAATATAATTTCCAGACGAAGCAGTATAGCTCGTGGATACAGAAGTTCGATTGTGTGCTAATCCACCATCAACCTTAAGGCTATTGTTCGCTACATCATATAAAACTCTTACCGTACCGCTTATCTCATTAGATATAGGATTATCTACACGGAATTGCAATGAACCAACCGGTCCGTCGCCCGTGGTGATAGCAGAAGCGGTGACATTAGTTAGGTAGCGCCCGTCACCGTAGTATAGGCTTGAAGACATAAAGGACGAACAGGTAATGTCGTTCCACAGGGAGCTACCAGCTAATACAGTACTTGCAGATATCTGTGTTGTGGAGACTATATTTGGCAAAAGTGCAAAACTAGCAGTCAGATCCGATGCCAACAAGCAACTAGCTGATATACTGTTTTCTCCGGTGCCGGTGGTGTCACCCATAGACGCGATAACGCCATTGCCATTAACCGTGTCATAAATTTCAATTGCGCCGGCGATCTTTAACGGTGAGCCACCATAAAGGGTGCCGGCAATATAAAGGTCATCTCCGAAATAGGCGATCCCGGAACCAGATATCGATCCAGTAACAGTAAGAGTATGAGAGGGGTCGTCTGTGCCAATACCGACTTTACCCGATCCCGTAACAACTAAGATATTAGCGGCCGTGGAACTGCTAATCTGTAGCAAATTAGAATTACCCGATCCTGAAACATATATACGAGCAGGTATTGGCTCTCCTGCGGCGCCATCCCGAAAAGCCATATTTCCATCAGAATTCATAATCCACTTAACGTTTGCGTCGTCGAAGTCATTGTTTTGGACTTGCCATTTAAGCATTCCGTTGGACGCCTGTATTTGATACTGTGTTGACTGGTCAGTTTCATAAAATTGGATTCGGGGTCGAAGTCCCGTAAATCGTATTGCTGGGCTGTTATCGGCAGAACTAGTGCCTATCTCTAAAGTCACATCCGGAGTTGATGTGTTAATCCCCAATCGACCGGTCGAGCTTAAAAAGGTAAGGTTTGCGCTACCCGTAAAAATACCAGAGCCCTGTTGGAATTGAATCGAACCGGTTGGGCCGGCCGCGGCGACAGTAGACGCGACAGTGACTGCTGCCCCGGCACCGGAGTCGGTTATCGTAATGCCAGTGCCGGCCGTAAGGACCCTCTCGTTTGGAAGCTTAGTCTCGGCATTCAGCGTTATATAGGTAGCCGCTAACGGGGGGTAGGGGGCCTCTCTTGCCGGGGGATTCGAGGCATCCGTGGCCTCCTGTTGTGCCAGAGTAGGCCTATCAATCTCTGGCATGACCCGGAGGACGCCCTGCCTTGCTCTCACACACTCGGCACTAATTTGGAATTTGTGTTCTACCTGGCCAAAATAGTACCTTGTATCATTGTAAGTTCTTACAATCTCATAATAAAACTCACCATACTGAATGAAGTCCCCAACACGGACAAACAGGTTCTGGTCTTCCACCAATCTTCTGCGATGAAAGTTAACCGTTAATTTGGTTTGGTATTCGTAGCCATAGTTAACGTTTGACTGTTCGTTTTCTACGACAACATAGGCAAAGACACGAACGGGCGGTAGTGCTACTTTTTCTTGCGCTTCGCCATAAATATCATTGAAGTTTGACTCTTCAATACTTATAGGGTAGTATGCGATTGTTTGTCCAAGTACTCTCTCGGCCAACTCATCGTTAACTTGTTTTACTAGATTTCTTTCTTTTTCCCCAAAGAACATCGGCGCCGGTGGCGCTGCTGGTCTGGTCCACTTATTTTTCGGATCGGACATTCATGTGTTCTCCTACGAAGGTCTAGTTACAGCTTCTTTAACTCTAAATAGGCCCCGGCGCGCCCGAACACACTCGGCACTTACTTGAAACTTATGTTCCACTTGCCCAAAGTAATATCTTGTATCATTATAAGTTTTTGTTATCTCGTAAAATAGATCACCATACTGAATGAAATCGCCCGGGCGAACAAACAGATTTTGATCTTCTACTAATCTTCTTCTGTGGAAATTAACAGTCAATTTTGACTGGTATTCATATCCATAGTTTTCGTTAGTTTGCTCGTTATCAACTATCACGTAGGCGAACACTCGTACGGGCGGCAAAGTAACCTTGTCGATTGCTTCACCGTAAGTCGTGTTGAAATTTGTATCTTGCATGCTTACGGAATAGTAAGCAATAGTTTGGCCAACAACTCGTTCGGCTAACTCATCATTAACCTGTTTTACTAAATCACGTTCGTTCTGCCCAAAGAACATCGGCGGTGGCGGGGCATCGGGCTGGTTCCACTTATTTTTGGGATCAGACATTGTTAGTGGATAAACCCGGTGTAGGTATATATCCCTCCCTTTATCCCACTTGGGCCGCCAGAGATCCAGACCAGTTAGTTCCCGACGGGGAGAGCGCGGTGCGATCAATGTTTGTTTTCTCGATCGCTGCGAGGCCGGCCATTACAGACATGTTACTGGAACCTGATAAAAATACTTGTGTCACCTTCACCTCGAGGCGAGGAGAAATCGAGCCGGATGGAACTTCAAGAAAAAAGTTCCCGCTAGTGCCATCGATCCCAAATTGAGAAAAAGAAACGCGGCAAGTCTGACCAACCTCGGAAGTGTTATTAGAGATAACAATCCACTGGGTCACCGACGGGAAACTGATTTCCTGAGTTGATTTCAGTCCGTTATACGCGTCGATATTACCGCTTACCCAGGGTATTCCCGATACCTGATATGAGGCGGCATTTCCTAATCCTGCTTGATAATTATAATATGTTGACATTTATATCTCTCCACTAATAAATAGAATGTTAAGGCACTATCACCTAAACATTTTTGCATCAAGTTTCCTTTGTAACTTTTGTCTCTCTCTTCTCGCCTTTTTACTCTTGGCCTTCTTCTTGACTGATGGCTTAATGTAGAAGTCGGTTTTTTCTCGATAAATCTCAAGAACTCTTTCCTTCTTGCATTTGCGTATAAACCGACGAATCATTTTTTCTGGTGTTTCGTTACGACGTTGTTTAATTGTTACATTAACGGGCATTAGTACCTCTACTTTCTTTCTTTAATTTCGTTCATGTGCGCACCCCAATTGCGTCCCACCGAACCAAAAAGGTTTCCAATGTCTACTCCGGAGTCGCTCGGGGCCTGGCCGGACATCGGTGAAGCTTGGGCCGTCGGAGAAGCTTGGGCTGGTGCCGGGGTTGTTCCCTCAAACAGATTGACTCCGTTATATGAGCTGCCCCCGATGGCCGCCATTAACTTCTTCTTGTGTTCCTGAAGCTTGTTACTCTGGTTCTTGCCGAAAGCATTGGCTTGCATTCTCTCTACAACGATATCCTTTGGAGGAGCTTCCACAATTGGCTGTGGAGCGTTAACTCCCTTCACTACCTCTGCGATTATACCAGAGATAAGGCCGTCTTCCAACAAGGATTCCTTGATACATTCTTGGACTAGTGGCTTAAGGATCTTCTTTAGTTCTGACTTTTTCATTTAACACCC
>TARA_R110002012_G_scaffold156209_3_pt1 | contig 18376 bp, 20 predicted proteins | sample TARA_R110002012 | Tara Oceans TARA_R110002012 (sample SAMEA4396515) | marine metagenome | biome: Westerlies Biome; feature: [DCM] deep chlorophyll maximum layer (ENVO:01000326); material: water (ENVO:00002006), including particulate matter (ENVO:01000060) such as... | depth 40 m
CCTGGTTACCATTACCAGCGGCTCTGGGCAAGGTAAGACCCAGTTGATGAAGGAGCTACAGCACTACTTGCTCAAGAATACCGAGGAGAACATAGGGATTATCCCTTTGGAGGAATCTGTAGCTAGGGCATCTCTGGCGATGATGTCTATAGAGACAAGCAGACCCCTACACCTTGAGGATAACATCCCCGATAGTGTGCTCCGGCCTGCTTGGGAGTCTACCATGGGGCTGGGTCGTATGTTTCTCTTGGACCACTTCGGTTCGACTTCGATAGACTCCATTGTGTCTAAGGTGCGGTTCCTTGCCAAGGCGCATGAGTGCAAGTTCGTGTTCCTTGACCATCTAAGCATCATTGTTAGTGCTCAGGAATCAGGCGACGAGAGGCGAGCAATAGACGCGGTAATGACACGCCTTAGGAAGCTCGCTGAGGAAGCCAAGATAACCCTGTTCCTCGTGTCCCACCTAAGCCGCTCCCCCGGTATAAGCCACGAGGAAGGCGGTAGGGTTACCCTAGGCCAACTTAGGGGCTCCCAGAGCATAGCCCAACTGAGTGACCTTGTGCTTGCTTGTGAAAGGGACCAGCAGGCAGAGGATGAGAAGCTAAGGAACACCACTACCCTGCGTATCATTAAGAACAGGCTTACCGGGGAGTGTGGTCCCTGTGCTTACTTGGAATACTCTAAGGACACAGGACGCATGAGTGAAGTACCTAAGCCCGTTGAGGGCGACACAGGAGAATTTTGATGGACGAGATAGTCTTTGACATAGAGACCGATGGTATCAACCCCACGGTTATACACTGTTGGTCAGCATCAGGAGGAAAGCATGGAACTACTAAAGAGAGTTTTCAAAGGGAAGTTTTGGACACAGGCGCTACCTTGGTTGGGCATAACATCCTCGCTTATGATTGTCCTGCACTACGTCGCCTATGGGGACTTGACTTCACCGGAGTCAATCTCGTCGATTCTCTTGTTCTCAGTAGGCTCGCTAACCCTAGTCGTCCTGGAGGTCACGGACTAGAGGCGTGGGGCAACACCCTAGGCTATCCCAAGGTCGCCCACGAGGACTGGACTACCTATTCTCCCGAGATGAAGCACAGGTGTGATGTGGACGTAGAGATCAACGAAAGGGTCCTAAAACTGGTTCGCAAGGAACTCTCCGGGTTCAAGGATGAGTCCCTTGCCCTTGAGCATTCCATCGCAGAGATCATAGCATCCCAGGTCTCCAATGGCTGTGAACTGGACACCATGGCGGCACTGATGTTGGCAGCAGAACTCAGGGACGAGCAGGCACGGGTTGAACAGGAGTGCCAAGAGACATTCCGCCCCCTAGCCACCCCAGGTCCCCAAGTAACACCCAAGCTTACCAAACAGGGAACCCTGTCCAAGGTGGGCACCAAGTTTCTTGGGGATGACTGGGGGAGCCTGGGTGGTCCCTGTACTCGGGTCACGTTCCCCCCTTTCAACCTTGGGTCCAATGCCCAGATAGCGGCGCATCTAGGTAGGCTGGGGTGGAAACCTAAGACTCTTACGCCCACGGGAGCCCCAGTGGTGGACGAGGGTGCGCTTAAGGATGTGGATATTCCTGAGGCGCAGCTTATCCTCCGCTACAAGAACCTCTCCAAAGTGGCTACCATGATTGAATCGTGGCTGGAGGCTCAGGATGACGATGGGCGCATAAGGGGCTATGTTAACCCCAATGGTGCTGTCACTGGGAGAATGACACATTCGTCCCCAAACCTAGCCCAAGTCCCCGCAAGGGGAGATCTCGGCTCCAAGTGCCGGGAACTCTTTATTGCCAAGGAGGGGTACTCCCTTGTGGGCATGGATGCCTCTGGGCTTGAGCTGAGGATGTTAGCTCACTACATGGGAGATGAGGCGTACACTAAGGCCGTTGTGGAAGGTAACTCCAAGGATGGCACAGACGCCCACAGTGTCAACATGAGAGCTGCGGGACTAGGGGACAGGGCTACAGCTAAGACCTTCATTTACGCGCTACTCTACGGCGCTGGTGATGGTAAGATAGCGGAGATAGCAGGGTTACCCCGGGCTAAGGATGGTAAGGCTCTCAAGGAAAGGTTCCTTAGGGCAACCCCTGCCCTAGGGTCCCTTAAGAGCCGTGTGGAGGCCGCCGCAGCTAGGGGCTACCTCATAGGCTTGGATGGACGCAGGATAGCCGTAAGAAGCCAACACGCAGCCCTGAACACCCTGCTCCAAGGGGCTGGGGCTGTAGTTATGAAGCGATCAAATTGCCTATTGAGGGACAGCCTGGGGGCCGAGGGAGTATGGCAACAGGGAGTATACCAAGTACTCTCCGTTCATGACGAGATACAGGCTGAGGTAAGGGACGACCTAGTGCCTATGTACCGGGAACACGCCGAGGCAGCCATGGTTGCCGCCGGGGAATACTATAACCTGAGGTGTCCCTTAAGCGGAGACTCAGCCTCGGGCGCAAACTGGAACGAGACACACTAAGGAGGACTTATGAGAGCAACACTGGAGGAAAGATTTTGGGCTAAGGTAGCCAAGGGGGAGGGGTGCTGGGAGTGGACAGCAGGTAAGACGCAAGGGGGGTATGGATACATACGAGGAGGAACCGGTGGGCCGGGGGCGTCACTAAGGGCTCACAGAGTATCTTGGGAACTACACAACGGACCAATTCCCGAGGGCTTGGTCGTGTGCCATACCTGTGATAATCCTTCTTGTGTAAACCCTGAACACCTATTCCTAGGGACCGTTGCTGATAACGTGGCCGATATGATAAGTAAAGGGAGAGGACGCGAGCAGAAAAAGACGCATTGCCCACAAGGTCACAAATACGACAAAGAAAACACGCGCATAGAGAAGTCTGGCAGTAGAAAATGTAGGGCGTGTGACAGGAACAGGGCGGCATTATACAGAGCAAAACGCAAACAACAGGAGGAAACATCATGGACACGATAACTAGGAACGCACTTCTCGACTCAATCGAGGATACCCTAGGCCCCTTGGAGGACCGCCAGGTGTCAGAAATGACCATAATAGCCCTTTCTAGGAAATACTACGGCCCTACGAGTGATGCCAAGGAGTTCATCGATAACGCCATGAGCCGCCTAGAGAAGACTTGGGCCATTCAGGATGCCCGCTAACGGCGTCACGGTGGGGGTACCTTATATAGGGAGTAAGTTTTTAACTTGGAGGTTAACATGAAGAAATTCGACACACTGGTGAGGGACATTTACGCCCTCATGGAAGACAAACGTATCGACCCCAGTACCTCCTTGGAGGCTGAGGCAAAGGCCTTTGGTGAGGAGTGTGAACAGATCATGCTATCAATTATGCAACCTGACCACGACCGCTCCGGTAACCTTCGCCTCAGTGCCGTAGGTAAGCCTACGCGCCAGCAATACTACCAATACAACGGTGTTCCTGGGGAGGAGCTAGAAGGCGCTACCTACATCCGTTTCGCCTATGGGCATCTCATCGAAGCCCTCTTGGTATCCTTTGCTAAGATGTCAGGCCATGAGGTCAAGGACCAACAGAAGACCGTTAAGGTAGCAGGAGTCACTGGTCATATTGACGGAATCGTGGATGGAGAGCTTATGGACATCAAGAGTGCCTCCTCCAAGTCCTTCAAGAAGTTCGAGAAGGGCGAGCTATATAAGGACGATGGTTTCGGCTATGTGGCGCAGGGGAAGGCCTATGCCCACGCCCTAGGTCACGATAGCTTCTCTTGGCTGGTCATGGATAAGACCACAGGCCGCCTCTGCACCATGACCTATGACCTCAAGGCTGAGGATAAGGAGTATTCTGAGGCCATTGGGTATGACATTGAGGAGAGAATCGAGGAGGTCAAAGAGGCCATGGGAAAGCCCGAGGCGCCACCTAAGTGCTACTCCGATGAACCCGTAGGTAAGTCGGGTAATCGTAAGCTGGCTATGGGATGCGCCTTCTGTCCTTACAAGCACACTTGCTGGGAGAACCTTAGGGAGTTCCAGTATTCCAACTACACCGAGTACTTAACCGTTGTTGACAAGACCCCCAGGGTCCCTGAGTTACCTAGCGATTTCTGAGGAGGAATCTATGACTAACAATTACAGAAGCAAACTAGAGACTAACGTAGGGGCATGGATGGAGGACCTGGGGGCTGAGTATGAGTCCTATGTGGTTGACTACACCATAGCCCGGACCTACACCCCTGACTTCACCTTTGAACACGAGGGAGTCCAAGTAGAATCAAAGGGCTGGTTTCGACCGGGGGACCGTCAGAAGTATCTGGCTATCAACGAATCCCTTATTGCCGATGACTGGACTTTTGTATTCATCTTCCAGAACCCCAATAAGCCTGTTGGCAAGGGAGCCAAGAGCACAATGGCAGACTGGGCAGACCGCAATGGTATTCCTTGGTTCGCCGCAGATGACGCCTCAGGCTTTGAGATTTGGCTTGAGGAGTTAGGGGAATGAGCCTTACATTGGATGAGATTATAGAACGCCTAGCGACACGATACGGACATGAGGAGATCTGCGACCTCCTAGGTGTCTCCACAGAGAGACTGCTGTGGGCCCTAGAGGACGAAGTGGCAGCTAATTACGATAAACTCAATGAGGAGGTCGAATATGACTAGACTGAATGACGCAACACCAGAGGAATGGCATCGGGTATCAAGGCAGGCTCGGGGCATTGGGGACATTAACCCCACGCCCCAGGTCCCCCTAGGAACTACCAGCGACAGGAACACACCCTTCGTTTGGCCGGGTGCAGACGAGGTCATTAGTGAACTGCAAGGAGAGAACAACACTCTTAAAGCAGAGAACCATTGGCGAGAGGCGTCTGAGGATGAGCTGGAGGAAACCAAGGCCGCCTCTAGTCAGGTAGGAGGCGATTGGTATTCTTCACAGGAAATTGAGCCAATTGAGTATACCATAGCCAACAACCTGGGCTACTGTGAGGGCAACGTGTGTAAATATGTTACTCGCCACCATCTCAAGGGGGGCGCCGAAGACATACGCAAGGCCATTCACTACCTTGAGTTCATCTTGAAGTATGAGTATGGTGAATCCTCATGATCTGCATATTCCATGTCAAAAGCGAGCCTGTGTACATCTGCGCTGCATCCATAGTAGCAGCCCTCCCGGAGCCTAGGGACGAGGGGACCACTCTTTACATAGAGTGCCTTGAGTCCGGGCTTACCGTGGACGAGAGGGCTAATGAGGTCTACAGACAATGGTGGTCTGTGCTCAACGAGGAACCAGAGATAGAGATTGAGTTTGAAATGGAGGATGATGAAGATGAATAAGAGTGTTGAAGTGGTTTACGTTGTTGGCACCAAGGAAGGTGCTAAGGTCAATCAGTGGGAAATGGTAACACCATGCCCCAAGCAAGCCGAGGCAGCTAAGGCTGAACTGGGTCCTGGGGCAGTTATTAAGGAGAAGCGACTATGATGGACAACTACCAGCAATACATAGCAATGTCACGGTACGCCCGCTGGCTGCCTGAGGAAGGCCGTAGGGAGACCTGGAAGGAGACCGTAGCGCGTCTAGAGGACTTCTGGGACGCTAGGGTGCCTGAGGGAGTGGACGAGGAAGTCCTCATGGAGGTCTTTGAGGCCGTGGAGAACCTTGAGGTAGCACCATCAATGCGTTCCCTCATGACCGCAGGTAAAGCATTGGACCGGGACAACGTAGCTGGTTTCAACTGCGCCTACCTTGCCATGGACGACGTAAGGGGCTTTGACGAGCTTATGTACATACTTCTCTGCGGCACTGGGGTAGGTTTTTCAGTGGAGCGTAAATACACCGAACAACTACCGGAGGTTCCCCATGGAATCACAAGAGACAGAAGTGAGACAATCGTTGTACCAGACTCTAAGGTCGGGTGGGCTAAGTCCCTCAGATGCTTGGTTAATCACCTCTACAACGGCATCTGGCCCACTTGGGACACAAGCGGCGTCCGTCCTTCAGGCGCACCTCTTAAGACTTTCGGAGGACGCGCCTCGGGGCCGGAGCCTTTGGAAGGATTGTTCAAGTTTACCTGCGAGGTTTTTCAAGGCGCGCAAGGTCGTCGGCTTTCGGACGTAGAAGTCCACGACATCTGCTGTAAGATTGGGGAAGCTGTGGTCGTAGGGGGCGTTAGGAGATCTGCTATGATATCCCTCAGCAACCCTACGTCTGCCCGGATGCGTGGCGCCAAGAGTGGACAGTGGTGGTCTGAGAACCCCCAACGCGCCCTTAGCAACAATAGCGCCTGTTACACCAATAAGCCTGACTTTGAGTTCTTCATGGATGAAATGAGGGCTCTATATGAGTCTAAGTCAGGGGAGCGGGGGTTCTTTTCCCGGGTTGCCAGTCAGAACATAGCCGCTAGGAATGGCCGTAGGGACGAAAGCTATGAGTTTGGGACCAACCCTTGCTCAGAGATCATCCTCCGCCCCCAGCAGTTCTGTAACCTCTCTGAGGTTGTCATACGCCCCAACGACTCCTTGGCTTCACTCAAGGAAAAGGTTCGTAAGGCGACCATCCTGGGGACGCTACAGGCATCCTTGACCGACTTCCGCTATCTCCGTAAGGTATGGCAGGATAACACCAAGGAAGAAGCCCTGCTGGGTGTCTCCTTCACTGGCATCTATGACCATGAGGTCATGGCAACCCCAGGCCCTCGGTTAACCCGTTGGCTCAAAGAACTTAAGGAGGTTTCAATTGCGACAAATAAAGAATGGGCTGAGGTACTTGGGATTAATCCTGCTGCTGCCATTACTTGCGTCAAGCCTAGTGGCACTGTTTCTCAGTTGGTTGACTGTGCAAGCGGTATTCACTCTCGCCATGCTCCTTACTATATTCGACGAGTACGGGGAGATTCAAAGGACCCCCTCAGCCGGTTCCTCAGTGCCCAGGGAGTCCCCACAGAGGACGACCTTGTCACAAGCGGAACAGTTGTCCACTCCTTCCCAATACGGGCTCCAGAAGGAACCACAACCGCTGAGGAAGTGGGTGCGCTTGCGCAACTGAAGTTGTGGAAGGAATATCAGGACCACTGGTGTGAGCATAAGCCCTCAATCACCGTTAGCTACACCGACGAGGATTTCTTAGGGTGCGCTCAGTGGCTCTGGGAGAACTTTGACGAGGTATCTGGGGTATCATTCTTACCCAAGAGTGAGCACAGCTACCAACAGGCCCCCTATGAGGCCATAGGAAAGCCTGAGTACGACAAACTGCTTAAGGCTATGCCTGAGCTTAACTGGGAGGAGTTCGAGGAACAGGGGGACACTACGGAGGGCAGTCAGACTATGGCCTGCGTTGGTAACTCTTGCGAATTAATTTAACCTAAAGGAGAAGTAACTATGAAATACTTAGCATTGGTAGCATTGGTAGTATCAGGATACACAGCAGCCCAGGTGCCCAACAGCATCTATGAGGCAGAGCGCAGGGCTTCCTACATCATGCACAACGATGGTGTTATCAGGTATATCCCTAAGGACTATGAGGTCGTGGTGCAGCCTAAGGGATTCAACACAGCCCCCTTCGCGTATCCCAAGAACCTTTTGGGAACCCTTAACAACCGTTGGCCTCTGTTGGACTTCCTTTGCAAGGACTTCCCTCAGTTATCCACTGGCGGTCCTGTGCAGGAAACACCGTCAACCTGTGAGCAACCTAACTACGTCATTCGTAAATAAGGAGCACTAATATGAGCTTAGCTACTTTGTTATTCGTTATCGCAGTCTCGCTCAAGTGGGCGGGAGTTGGAACCATGGTATCCGTGTCGTGGCTCCCGATGATAGGGTACTACGCAGGAGCCCTCTTGGTCCAGTTTGGTGTCATGTATACCATGGTCACCGTCTTCGGATGGGACAGGGAGGAGTAAGGGAAACCTAGGGGGCGGGGACTATTCCTCGCCCTCTTGCTTTATCTGCATCATATCTATAAGAAACAGCCTGTCAGCCTTAAGATCATCAAGAACAGCCTTTGTAGCTCCAGATGACTCTGCCTTCTTGATTGCCTTATCTACACCACTCACAGCAGCACCTAGGGCCTTCCTAACCTGCGCGGAGTTCTTAACTCCCTTTATACCCTGCTTGGCTAGGTATCCAGTACCAGCAACCCCAAGAGCCCAAGGAGCCCATATCGAGGAAGCCACCGCGAATATACTCAGTGCGCTTGTAGGAACAGCACCAGAGGACTTCACATAGTCTGAAATACGTCCCATGGTAGTGGGGGCTTCCTTAGCCGCCATGCTACCTATTTCTTCCTTGGAAGACATAAGTGGGCTTATGGTGTCTGTTCTGAGTTGCTTGGCACCTGGGACTACATCGTCCACGGCATCGTTCATTATGTTCCTAGCGTGGTGATATGCAATGTAGCTGGCCTTGTCCCTGTCGTTATAGTTGAAGTTATACGCCTTATCAAACTCCTTACGGGCTCTGTTCATACCAGCAGCAGTACCATCAGACTTCTCTACCATAGTCCTAGCCCTCTTTAAGACCTTGTTGAACATGGCAGCATCGGCGTCACCAGCAAGGCCGTCGGTACCCTCGAATATCTCAAGGTAATCATCCGCGTCTACTCCGCCTTTCTTGTCCCATGTCTGCATCTGTGACTTAACAGGGGCTCTGGGAACATCAGGACCGCCCTTAAGCACCTCATCCAGCTCCTTATACTTATTATCCAGCTCCTTTGTCACAGCGATTAGGTTGGTGTGCTTGGCACCGTCCGGCTTTATCCCCGGAACATTACTAAGGGCCTCTATCTGCTTGTTCTCGAAGTCAATAGGATTATATTTAGAGGAACCGGGAAGTCTTCCGGGCTCTGTATGGCCCCGGCCAACCCTGTTCTCTACTTCACCTAAAAGGTTATCCTTTATCTGAGCCTTCTTGGGGTTCATTGCGCTATCGGTAATCGCCTTCCCTGCCTTACCGGCGCCCTTCCCCACGCCCCCTACGACAGCCTTAGTAGCTCCCGTGCTAGGGGTTAGGATGGATGCTAGGTTAGCAGCAGACCCTACGGACTTGGCTAACTGGGGATACTTGGCTTCAAATGACTTCCACCCTTCGACCCCATCCATAGCCAGAGCTATAGCCTTGCTTCCGGCCTCGGTTTCATTGAGTGCTGTTATGGCCTCCCCTGCTTTCTTCTGCAAGGCAGGACCTACGCCCAAGGCGTCTGGGGTCAGGGCTTCTACGCCAGCACCTATGGTATCACCAAGGGCTCCCACAGTAGTCCCTGCTACCTGAAGTGCGGCCTCTTGGGGAAATAGCTGCCTACGACCACTAGGCTCACGACCAAGGACAACCTCTCCCAAGGACTCATCGGTGAAAGGCAATCCTATGTCACTGACAGAGTCTAAGGCAGAGTTACCACGGTCTCCCATGTCCCCTAGGAATCTCTCCAGCTTAGTGGCCCATGCTTCCTCTTGTGGTTGGGATTCTTGGGGGGCAGGGGATTCCTGGGTCTCGGAGTCCATCTTCTGATACTTTGTCCAAGGACCCTCAGGTTGTTCCTGGGGGGCTTGAGTCTCCTTCTCCATGGCTGCGTATTTCTCCCAAGGCTTCATTACTTAGCACTCCAGTTAGCGGGGTCTTTGGGGTCTCCCCCGGTAAATGTATATCCACCTTCTGTTTCACCTTCCTTAGGGCCAACCTCAAGACCCAAGGCCTCGTTCCTAACATCGTCCTCAAGCTCTACCGCGAACTCAGTCTGGTAGTTATTTATAGCCTTGTCCATCTTAGCTGTAATAGCGTCAAGCTGTTCCTCTAGTTTCTCATCACCCATTGTGATACTTAGGTTAGCTATCTGGTCCTGTAACACCTTAAGCTCCTTCTCACTCAAGGCACCAAAGCCCGTGGAGCCTGTTGAGCTTTGGGCTCTAAAGGAATCCATGGACGACTTGGTTAACTTAGCCTTTATCTGGTCTAAGGTAAACTGGGCACTACCTGTGTCTCCAGCGGGGTTGATAATAGATGCAGCCTGACCAAGACGTCCAGTGTACGCATCCTTAAGTTCAACTTTAAGTTTCTGTACGTCAGTCTTGATGTTCTGTGCGTATTCTGCCTCAGCCTTCATCACCTTACCAAGCTCCGCGCGTTCTTCTTTCTTGACCTTGGCTTCCTTGGCCTTTTTAAGCCCTTCCTCATAGCCGTGTTCCTCTATGAGAAGTTGTATCTCATGTGCTTCCCTACGCCTCGCGTCTGCAAGATCCTGCTCTCTCTTAGTAGCATCATCTGTTAGCTTATCTTCCCTTTTCTGGTCATATAGGTCAGAGGCTACCCCTTCTTTGCGTAACGTCTCCTTATGTGCCGCTTGGGCAGCATTGGTATCAGCATTGGCTTGGGCATCAGCCTGCTTCTGAGCCATGATAGCCTTCATAGCGACCTCATTGGGAACATCCCCAGTCATAATGCTCTTAGCTAAGTCCACCATCCCCAGGTCACTCGCCTGTTTAGCTAGGACCTGACGGTGTTGTTCTTGGCGTTTTGCCTGGGCCTGCTGTGAGTTATCAAGGCGTCCTGTGTTATTCGCGCCCACAGCACCACCCACGCCCCTAGCTCCCATAGCTAACAGGGGGTTGATGTTGTCCATAGGTCGCTGGGGTTGACCCTCGACCTGTGTGTTCTGGCGTTGTGCCAGGGGGTGCGCTGATACATTGTTGTTCAGCATTTGGAAAAGACCTGAGATGTTCGCCATGTTAGGCTCCTATATTCTTTAGTTAGAGGATTACTTGTCCTAGGGGGACCTAGGGACCTGGGGCTTATCCCCACAGCCCCTTGATTCCGTCCCAGATACCGCCCCAGTCTTGGTCGGCTATGGTATCACCAAGGCCACCAGCCATGGATGCTCCAGCGCGATACTGGTCACCCAAGGCATTGGCCTTGATGGAATCATAGTTAGCGTTGGTAGCAAGACTTCCAAGACCCAGTTCCGTCCACAAGGAGGCGTTCTGACGCGCCATGTCATTGTTGATCGACTGTTGGTTAGCGGCTATCCCTGCGTTCTGATTAAGGATGTCTTGGGGCATGTATTGGTTCTGATACATCTGTTGACCAATAGCCGCCTGTTGTGCCTGCTCCTTCATAGCCATGTCATAGGAACCAAGCATATCGCTCTGCTGGGAGTCAGCGAGGGCTTTACCAAAGGCGTATTGCTCTGGGTTACCACCGAAGGAAGCAGTCTGCATACCCCCTGTCCCTTGGCCGTAGGTGCCCTGTTGTAACTGACCATAGGCCTGCTGTAACTGAGGCTGCCTAGCCTGTTGCATTTGGTTATAGAAGTCCTGTTGGCGAGCCGTGGGGTCTTGGGTAGCACTCTCGAACAAAGAGGATGCGCCTTGGCCCTGCTGCTGCATATAGGCTTGTTGCTCGGGGCTGAGGTTATACTCAAGGCCGTTCTGGGTGCTATTTACGTCACCGTAGGCAGAGGTTACACCGTAGCCTTGGAAACCCAAGCGGTCATCTACACCCTGCTGTAACCCTTCGACTGCTGTATTCAGCTTGCCTTGGGTCTCGCTAAGGTTGTCTTGGAGGTCGTTGTAACCATATAGGCCAACGGCTCCCTGTGCTAAGTCTCCAAAGATGCTCATACCCATGTTCCTCCGTCAATGTCCACGGTGCCAGAGACAACGAGGTCAGCTATAGTGTGTGTTCCTGTGTGCGTCACAGGGCCTGCTATGTCAGCCTTAGAGTTAACTGCTACCTCAATGGCCTTAAACTGAGCATCAAAGTCAGTACCATAAATGATACCTGAGATTGACGAGAATTCATCATTGTATGAGTAGTTGGACATTATGTGGTCTCCTTTTTGCTAAGGTCCTTAGTGGGCATTATAGGGTCCTTCCGATGAGGGCCTTCATGTTTAGCTCTTGAATAGATACGGGCTCACCTGTGATTTCACCAGCGAATCCCAACTGTATGTTCTTACCGTTACCCCACATCTGGATACCGTTTGAGGAAATGATGCCCCCAGGTGTACCGTAGGACGCAACGCCCCAGACCCCTGATGCCCAATTCCCCCCTCCTTCGCTTTCTCTAGAGATATTTGTGCTGTTGGCCGCCTGAGAGAAGTCAAAGAACCAAGATACCGTTAGGTCCAGTGTTTCACCTCCAACAAGGATTACATCAACCTTCTTGGGGAACTTAACACGAGAGGGTGCGTCGAAGTCCTGTGAGCGTGTCCTATAATTCATAATAATTCCCTTGGACGCCACATCTCCATCAATAGACGAGGTATCTTCACCTCTTGTGTATTCATTGGCACCACCCCGGCCACAAAGGAACAGCTTGCCTGTGTCTGCCCTTACAGCGCACCTGAGGTCTCCTGCGTTCCACTGAGTGACCCTAAGGGCTCCTCCTTCAAGGGGGCGCCTAGTATCAAAGACATAGATGTTACATGAGGCTATACCGTTGACTACCTTGGGAAGCATAAGCAGATACATGGCTTCCTCGGGGGAGTATACGGCACTTATGGGCAGCTCTATTCCCCTAACATCCGTGGATAGCTGGTCCCTTACGTTCTTGCTAATGTCGCCTACGGGGACACTCTTTTCCTGTATGGTCCTGTTGAGAGACCTAATGCCAGAGGCGTCGAGGAACAATACATCTGTGCCTATGGACGTAACAGAGTCCCTAGCGATACACCCCATGTTCTCAATGGTGTCAGCGAGAGTCATATACTCAGGGCCTTGGTTCGTGCCTGAGTCAGGGATGCTATAGAGAAGGATGCTTCTGCGGCCAAAGATAACCAAGTAGCTGTTGTGAACCGTAATAGCCTCTATGGTATCTGTTCCATTGGGCCAGTATTCGTCAACATTAATGGCCCCGGCTCCTGTCCCTGTCCAAGGCGTTGCCCCAAGCCCTGAGGCTCCTATGACAACAGACCACTGGACCGTGGACTTATTGGAGGTTCCTGAGGCCACAAAGAGCCTACCGAAGCCTGTGGTAATGATATTAGGATCGGTGATACCGCCTGTGGTAAAGGCCGAGGGCTGCTGTGTCATAGCCGATACAGTGGCTCCATCGGTAACCATGACATCCTCGCCTTCCTGGGCCATGTAACAAAGGCTACCAAGGGAAGTGTAGTCCCACATATTCCCAGAGGCAGACAACCCAGTAATCGTAGTAAGGTTACCTGAGGTATCTTGGGACCAGAGGGCAGGGGTGTCTGAGGTGTTATCCCCAGCCATAAGGATAGTCCTATTGCCATTTTCCTCAACATACTCATAGGCAGTTTCCACAGGATTAGTTCCCATGTTCCCAGAGGTCTCTGGGTCAGCCGTGAAAGCCCGAAAGCCGTTCCTTGAGGCTATACGGCCAAGGGAGTCTATGACACAGTTGTCAGCGATCTCAGCAAAGGAAAGGTCCATACCAATAGGGGAATCCTGGGTGTTCAAGCCAGCGAAACCCGGAGCCTGTATCTGTATGTTCTTCTGCGGTTGGGCCATTAGAGCTTAAACCTCACGTTAGTTTGGGACATATCGCTGGAGACATACCATATCTGCTCCTCTGGGTTCCTTGCGGTGTCAATGGCAATAGCGTCACTCAGGTGTGTCTGTGCAATAGCAAAGAGTTCTGAGGTAGGCGTACCGCCCACTTCCCCACGTTCCCTAGAGGCAAGAGCAGTGGCAAGGGTGAACACGGGGGTCGAGGGGACCTTGATGATATCATCGTAGTTCTCTAGGTCTGGCTGGTGTGCCAAACGGAGAAACCTTAGGGTTACCACTGAATCGGGGCGAGGGTAAACCCTAAACTGCTTCTCTCCCAGGTCACTATCGAAGTAGGGGGCAATGGTTTGTATGGAGCCCTGGGGGACTGGGGAGGATACATCATTGACATATTTAACCATCATCTCCCTGCCTGTTACTTGCTTAATAAAGTTACCTGTTTCGGCTATGGATACGGCGTCCACCAAGTATTCAAGGTCAGCAGACCCAGAGATAGTGATAATCTCCTCGCCTATGGTGGTAAGCTCAGTATCCTCGCCCCTAAGCATTGACCAGTTATATGCGTTTTCCACAGAATCCTTGGCGTCATTAATGTGAGCCGAGATGCTGTTAATGTAGGGGTCTCTACCTATGTCCGTAGAGACTATGCGGTTCTCCCTAAGTCGATCTAATACCTTGTTATGCAATTCTAAGAAATTCATTATCCGCGTCCCTCGCTAACTTTCCTAAGGAATGACCAATCTAAAGGTCGTGTTTGTATGGGTGCAACCTGGGGTATGTCTACGAGACCCGTGGGGACATTGGTGCCTCCAAGGGAAGCCATAAGACCGTCGGCCAAGGGAGTACCTGAGCCTTCTCCGTCACCCTCGCCCTCACCTTCTCCGTCACCATCACCACCACCGGAGCCAGTTCCTGTGCCGCCCCCGGTCCCTGAGCCACCACCAGTACCGATTGTGTTATCGATGCCTGTTCCTAGGTCCCCGCCACCAGGTAGACCACCTCCGTTTCCACCTGTGGTCCCTGTGCCAGTGACAAGACTACCGTATATCTGCTCGGCAAGCTCCTGTTGGCTTATTGTTTCCCCGTTGGGGCCCTTTAGGGTCCATGTTCCTTGGGTCATAACCCACTCATAGCCGTTGGGGAGACTGTCGTTGGGCGTGGGGGGCGTGGGGTTGTTGTCTAAGGGGTCGTCACCGAAGCCGTAGTTATCCCCAACAACAGCACCTTCATACTCGGTCTCAGTCCTAGTAGCGCCTGTGTTCTCGTTACGGAAGACTCCTTCCCCTTCATATACCCAAGGAGTGTCACCTGAGCCGTCTTGGGCTCCTGTGCCACCACCTTCGCTATTACCACCCGTGGGAGCCGCTGGACCACCTGAGCCGCTCTGGGAGCCACCGCCGCCACCACCGGATTCTTCGCCTGTCTTAGGCACTGTATGCCAATGGGGGTCTTCTTGTCTGTCTGTGGGGCCATATACCCAATCCCTGCCCTCTACATCAGCAACAGGAGTGTTCCCTATCCAAGGTCGGTCCCAGGTTGACTCGGGGCCTGTGGGACGTTGTAGTTCGCTGTTGGACGAGTTACCTTGGGGTTGGTCGTTCTCCCAGTCGTCGTGGATGTTATTAAGGTCACCTATGCCGCCTAGGACTCCGGTTCCGTTTCCTATGGACTCAAACAACCCACCCCCAAGCTCTCCACCTGTCTCTACAGCATCCCCTACTAAACCGAGGGCGTCTCCGGCTTGCGGGGCAGACCCTGCCATTGAGCCCAAGACCTCAGTCATTTTAGCGGAACCTGCGGGTATTCCCCAAGATATCAGACCTTGGGTTAGGATGTCCTTAAAATCTCCCCCTTGTAGGGCAGACGCCCCCGCTGATATTATACCTGAGGCTACTGCGTTAGATACTCCTAAGGCTCCCGCGAGAGCAGGTGCAGCCCAAGGAGCCGCTATGCTTGCAGCAACCCCGGCAATAGCCAAGGGATTGTCCTCGATGAAGTCACTGAGATCGTCGGTAAAGGTATTAGGGGTTCCTAGCTTCCAGAAGTCCCCGTCCCCATTCTCACTCTGGAGGTCATTGAAGGTATCAAAGTTATAGGCAATGGCTTTACCATCCTTCTTTCCGTCCTCACCGTATCCCAGTTGCTGTGAGATACCATAGGAGAGTGCCTGAGCCCTTCCAGCGTGGTCGTAGCCCTTGATACCACCCACGTTCCCGTTGCCCGCAGCAGCTCTTGCATGGTATCTCACGGCCATTTCGGGGTTCTTAAGCTCCCATTCCTCGAAGGCCTCAGGGTTATACATGTGGAGGCTACGTGCCGTATTGAGGAACTCTTGGACACCTGTCTTAGTCTCAATGGCATGGTCGCCAAGGGCTTGGAGCAATGAGGAGTCCTGTGAGAACGCCCTAGCTTCGTCCTTGTTCGCTTGGTGCTGCTCTTCGTCTCCCTTGCCCGCATGGAATCTGTTGGCGTAGTCCCTAGCAAAGTCAAAGGCCTCTTGTCCAGACATCTGGGGGGCTTGGGGGGCTTGGGGAACCAGGTCAGTGAGGAGACCAGAGTTCTCTAGGGCTTGGGCAAACTCAGGACTCTGGACTAACTCAGGGTTATTGGCAAAGGCTTGGTTAAAGAGCCCTTGGCGTTCTGCGGGAGTCTTCCCGTGTTGTCCATAAGATATCTGGGGTCCCCGTGTATCCTCCTGAAACCTGCTATCAGGCATAACGAAATCAGGATTACGCACGGGGGAACCTGGGACAGAGGTTCCTGTGTCCGGGGTAGTCCACATGCCAGCATAGGGGTTCTTACCTGCGTAATTGACCTCCTCACCATTAATAACACCCTTGTGTGTATCCGTGGGCTTGAGGCCGAAGACACTATCGCCAAACTTGTTGATGTAGCTCTGGGTAAGACGGCCACCCTGGGTGTCCCTGTGCTCCATGGCTTGCTTGTTGTAGTCAGCCTCAGTTTGTCTTACATAGCTTTCGGTCTCGGGGTTCCAATAGGCATAGCCCTTGTTGCCCTCTTTACCAGTGAACCAGCCAGTGTGCTTCTTGTTGAGGTATGCGTTGGGGTCAATAGCCATTAGTTCATTTCCTCAATAAGGACACTTGCTAAGGTGAAGTAGGCGCCTAAACCAAGACCAAGGAGGCTTAGGTTAGTGGTGGTTCCTATTGCCGTGAAGGTATGTGGGACATCTGCGGCAAACCCTGTAGGAACAAGAGACGCATCATCAACAGAATCCAATAGGGCAGCGGTTGGAGCAAACGTCTCAGCTCCCTTGGTGTATGTGATGCGGTAGGACTTTCCTACTTCTGTTGTAATAGGCAAGGTGATGTTCCATAGGCCCGCTGTTGTCCCTGTTCCCCTAATACCATCGGACTCTTGGGACAGGGTGGATAGCACTGGAGTCCAGTCCTCCTCGTCCTGAGCTGGGGCAGAGTCCCTATAGAGTGTGCTATAGGCCCCGCCCCCTAAGCTAGTTGAGCCAAGGTATGCAGCAGATATCTCAGTGGAGCCGAGGTATGCCTTAGTTACCTGTGTGGAGCCAAGGTTGATGTTTAGTCCTGTGGCGGCTCGAGAGGTGCCTAGGGCAAGGGAGAAGGTCTTAAGGGTGAGATCACTTACTTGTGAGAACTCAGCACTGAAACCTCCCTCTGCTCTCACAGCCCCTGTCCCTCGGTATCCATCAGTGTCGGGGTCGCCTATGCTATGTAAGGCTCCCAAGACCATGCGTATGTTGTTGTCTATGGGGTCACTGGCGTTGTCTTGATAAAGGGCAACAGACTTACCTGAGCCTTCTATCGTCCACTCAAAGGGACACGCAGCCCTGTTTACATCTGAGTATGCAGTGTTGAACGCTTGTACCGAGGAGTCACCCCAGACCTTAGTGACCGAGGGGTTGAACCCGTAGTCGTCCTTGGTGAAGGAGCCTGTGGAACGGGGGAGGTCGATGTCTACTAAGGCTACGTCCTCGTTGTCAAAGCGAAGGTATAGAGCACCCCACCCATCGAAGTCTAGGGTAGAGCTTGTTGAGAAGTTATGCTCAAAGTTGCCACCGTCTGTGTCGAAGTTACTATGCACCATCTTGTTATTGAAGGCAGTAGTAAACAGGGTTCCAGAGAAGCAATCGTTACGAATCATCGAGGAACCAACGGCGTTAGCTTGGTTGTTTTGGTAACTAAGCATCCTAGTTCTCTGGACAGGGGTATCTACGCCATTGTCGAACACAAAGCCCTGAGACAAGATTGCGGAGGTGTCGGGGTCGTTATTCTGTACCCTACACTGTCCATACATAGCCAAGTTAGGTCTAAAGGGTATACCGCCCTGTCTTGTCTGAGACGTCTTTAGTCCCGTGGGTGGTATGTAGGCAGATACGTCCGTACCACCAATGAGTGTAACCTCAAAGACTATATCCCCAGTCCCTGACCATGTTCCTGCGGTAGTAAGGGTTATACCGTTGGCAACTAGGTCGGCTGTCATCTCGGCGTTATAAGATGTTGCATTGAGGGGTATTACTACAGCAACGCCCCACTTGATAGCCTTAGCTGTATCTGTGGACGCCTCAGCATCAGTATTCTGGATACCCATGGCCCACTGGCGGTCACCTCCACTCTGTACAGCCACAGCACCATAGCCATAGGAGATACCGGGGGCTGCTGTGTTGTAGTCCCCACCCCCTTGGTTAACCTGGAAGTAAGATATCAAGGCGGCCTTTGGAGTAGCACCCTCGAATACATCGGGGCGCGTGAGGGTCAGGGGTGTCCCTGCTGAGGTGTCGTAGATGCCTGTAATTGAGCCAACTATAGCCATAGTGTTATCCTGTGATGATGTAAAAGGTGTTGGCGTCGGGCGTTACTATGGCGTCATATTGGGCCTGTGTGACTGAGGTAATGGAGTTTACGATGTCTTCCGTGGGAGACCCAATCTCTGTGGCTCCTATGGATACACCGTTATCGGAGTCCACGGTTCCTGTGACAG
>TARA_R110002012_G_scaffold195978_2_pt1 | contig 18367 bp, 12 predicted proteins | sample TARA_R110002012 | Tara Oceans TARA_R110002012 (sample SAMEA4396515) | marine metagenome | biome: Westerlies Biome; feature: [DCM] deep chlorophyll maximum layer (ENVO:01000326); material: water (ENVO:00002006), including particulate matter (ENVO:01000060) such as... | depth 40 m
AACAAAAAACTTGGAACCCAACTGATGTAGTTAGTGGTGGAATGAGCCATATAGCTGGTCAATTAAAAGACTCAAATAGTGGGTTTGCACGTGGTCTAGGTAATATGATAGGTGGCGTTGCAAATCTTCAAAGCAGCCTAGTAGGTTCTAAAGGAGTAGCTGGAAAGCTTTGGGACACTACACTTGGTAAAAAAGGTATAGGCGGAGCTCTTGGTAAGATATTCTCTGATGTTAAACTTAAAGAAAACGTACAACATGTTGGCAAATCGCCAAGTGGTGTTAATGTTTATGAGTTTGATTATAAGGACAAATCTTATGGTAGCGGGCGTTATCGTGGTGTAATGGCACATGAAGTCCCTTGGGCTTCAGAAAGGGCTAATAACGGCTATTTAAGGGTTGATTACTCTAAAATAGATGTAAACTTTACAACAGCTAATAAGTAGGAAGGTATATTATGGAATTAGGTGGACCGCTTTGGGATTGGATAGCTCGAAAAACTAAAGACCGTGATTCTTTAGAGAAAGCACGTACATATTGGCCTACAGAAAAAGCAGTAGGAGCGTTGTATAGAACAATGCCTCAATGGTCTGATAAGCAAAAAAAGCTTTTCAATTCTATGATTGAATCTTTAAATCTAGGCGATGATAAGTAATCGTGAATCCTATAGAAGTTATAGAAAAGTTTGGAATACCTGTAGCGGTAGCGATGGCTTTTGGGTTTTTTATCTGGAAGCAAAATCAATATATTCAAAACGATTTAACTAAAGATATACATCAAAAGTTTAATCGATTGGAAGGTATTATAGTAAAGCTAATAGACCAACAGAAGAAGATGCAAATAGAACAACGTGGTATTGTTAAATCATACCAAACATTGATTGAAATAATAACACGTTTATTTAAATGGGATAAGAATGCCTAAACAAGTATTAAAAATAGACAGATTCGAAGGTGGTATTAATAACAATGCTGACCCTCGAGATATTCCAGATAATGCATTAGCAGCTTGTACTGATGTTGTAGTTGATAATATTGGTAGGATTTTAATGATGGGTGAGTTTGAAACCCATGAATCTGGAGATAGCGCTGGTCAAGAATATAACCAAACTATGATTGAGAATAGCGATAATGAGGAAAATAAAGGTACAGGTTTATTTACGTATTCTATGGATTATCAAATGTTAAATGCTGATGGGAATGTTTACAATAATGATTTAGGTTCTGGAACGGATTTTGGTGATACTCCTGAAAAACCTAGTCATTATTTAGCAATATATGATACTTCCAAAAGTGCCTCTTATTCTCATCACGTAAGTTTCTATCAACGAGATGCGTTTGGTAGCACTACAGATTGGAATGAGCAAGATACAGAAGCTAATATTGTTGGGTTAGGTGGAACAGCTGGTGGTTATTTGTCTTATTATTTTGCTAGAGGAGGGTTAAGAGTTACTGACGCTTTAGATTTAGCTAGCAATGTTACAAAATGGAGAGGGATTATTAAGCCTAAAAATTATGGATTTTATACAGATACAGCTAGCGTATATAATCTTCATTATTTAACTGGTACAGCTAACACTCCTTTATTCTATACTACTAATGCAGAAATAGCCCCATGCTTTCCAGAAGATGAACATGATGGAGTTGCAGGCAATACAAAAGTATGTATTAATGCTATTATGGCTAATACTCATGACAGTGATGGTGGTGGTGGCTCTCATGAAGCTCATGGCTTTGGTTTTGCTGATGAAGTATGCGAAACTGGCACTGGCCCTGAGGATGTTAGTAGTCTTAGTGAGACTGATATGTATTGGGGTGTTGGGCTAGAGTTTGATGAAGGTGCTAATGGCTCTGGTACATGGCAGGTTGACGCAAAAGTAAAATATCAATTTCATATTTCTACCGTTTATGATGAGGGAACGCAAGAAAGTGCAACTCAATTAATGTCTATGTATCCTAGCACTCAACTCCATACAAATGATGATTATGTAGGTCATACGCCTGAAACTGAAATACAATTTACGAATAATGACGCGCATGATGATGTTGACCATAATGGAGTAGAGGTATTTTTTAAACCAGTTGTTAAATGTAATGGTGCAAAACATACTGCTTCTGGGAATGCGCCTGATGCTGCTAATGTTACAAATTTTAATTTTGGTGGTGCTAATGAAACAGTAGTTACAGATACAGGTAATAGAAGAATTTCAGGAGTAAGAATATATTGGTCGTCTAATGAAGATGGTCATTCACAATTATGGCGATTATTTGATTGTGATTTTAATCTTGGCGTAAAACCATATGGTATGTCAGGTGCTCTTACTAGCAGTTCTTCAGGTTATGCTCCATGGATAGGTCATAGACAATTTCCATTTTCGGATTTTAATATAGGTGACAGTACCGATTATAGCTCTGATGATGATGGTAGCGCTGGCAATCATAATGAAAATCATTTTTATTTTACACCAGGTTGGTATTTAACTGAAAATGCAATGGCTAATCCTCCTAAAGTTTTAAGTTACTTTACAGCTAATGGGCATAGACATAATGATGAAACAAATTTAATAAGTTTTAAAACTGCTGTTGTTGCTAATCAGCGTACATACGTTGGAAATGTGAGACAAAAAACAGCTGTAGGGGATAATAAAGCAGGACACGTGATACATTATGGAGATAGGTTAATGAAATCTCCTGTAGGTCAATATGACAAATTCCCTTCAAGTCAATTTATAGACGTAGTAACTGAAGATGGGGAATCAATACATCATTTGGCAAGTTTTGCAGATAGAATCTTGCAATTTAAGGATAAAACGTTGTATATTATTAATATATCTAAAGCTCAAGAGTATTTAGAGTCACAACATAAAGGGTTAGGCGTTACTAATGGTTGTCAAGTAGCTACTACAGATATTGGTGTAGCATGGGCAAATAAAAATGGCGTATATTTTTATAATGGAGGAAGAGTTATTAACCTATTTGAAAAAAATGGAGAATCAGTAATTAGCAAAACTGCTTGGGATACATTTACAAATTCAGGAGCTTATACACCAGTAGTTGGATATATACAGGATAAAAAACAATTATTAATTCAGCAAGATTTTGATACAGGTGGAGGTGGACAAATATATATATATGATTTCGTGACAAAAAGCTTTGTACATGGTTCTGCAGGTAAGGCATGGGGAGACAATACTCCTACATCAGTAAGTAATATGGTTAATGATTGGAATGCAGATACTATACAAGCTCAATATAATAGTACTGGAGACGTAATACAAAAATGGACTAGCTCTGCTAGAGGGTCAAGTAACGTTGAAATAAAAACAAAAGATTTTGATTTTGGGGCCCCAGCAGTTAGAAAGAAAATATATAAAATATATATTACGCATAAAGGTGCTGCTAGCAACATTCAATGCGCATATGCAGTAAATGGTACAGGTAGCTTTACTAACATAGGGTCTGAATTACCAGCATCGTCACCTACAACAGCTTGGGTTACAACAGAAATAGCTTTATCTATATCAAGCTGTTATTCTGTACAATTGAAATTATCTAGCGCTGGAGCTACTCCTGCTAGTTTTCAAATTAATGATATATCAATAATTTATAGAATGAAAGCAATTAAATAATGTTTGAATCTTCAGGAGAAAATATTAATCAAGCTGGGTTAGACAGTATGAATCAAGATATAGACCAGCTTAAAAGAGAAATACGTAATTTATTTCATTTAAAACAAGATAGAATGATTTTAGGCGAAGGTGAGATTATAGACGATGAAGGAGAAGAAGGACAAATTCATTTACGTGTTACAGATGACGGCGTTAGGCTTTTAATAAAAGCTGGTGGACAATGGTTTAAATTTAAACCAGAAGAAGAGGAATAATATGGCATTAGATTTTGGTGAAGGACAAATGACTCTTGATGCAAAAGCAGATAGTCAAACAAGACAACAAGCTGCTCAAGATGAGCATAGTAAACGTGGTTTATTTGGCAGTATAGGTGGATTACTTGGTACGTTTTTACCAGTATTATTAGCCCCTGTTACTGGTGGTTTATCATTAGCTGCTAGTGCTGTATTGTCTGGGGTAGGTGCAGCTGCAGGTCAAGCAATAGGAAGAAATCAAGCTGATAAAGCTATACCAGATATTAAAACTAAATTTGGTCAAGCCGACACTGCAGACATGTATAAGTCTTTAGATAATATAGATAATGGTGCTATTTTAAAATCAGGATTATCAGCTGCTACATCATCATATATGAGTCCAATGATGGGAAGTTTAAGTGATAATGCTGCAATAGACTATGTAACTAAAAGCTTACCTGTAGGAAGTGATGCATATAATCAAGCTATTTCAGGATTAAATTTACGAAATCCTCAATTAGCATATGATTCAATTGCTGGAGGTATTGGTGATGAGTCTCAAATAGGGGGACTATTAGAAGCATTTGGATTAAATAACAATCCAGTTAATACTGTTTATACCGACCCTAATTCTAGCTATGACCCTACTAACCCGTATAATTTTGGTTATTCAGAAGAAGTTCCTGAGCCAGCCCCACTTGACCCTTTTGGGGGTGCAATGGATGAAGAGTGGACTATAGGAAACATGATGCAAGGTGGAAGAACTTATAATAAATAGGAAAGATTATGAAAAATTTTATATATGATTATTTAGCAGCTCAAGGTAGAAACGGAGATTCAGAATTACGTAATGTAAGTGGAGAACTATCTCACGTTAATACAAAAGAGGCACGTGCTATTGATGATTACGGTGTCTTAGGAGAATTAATAACTAAAGAAGCAGGCGCTGGAACTTTAAACCCTTCTACTGGATTACCTGAATATTATACAGGTGATTATAGTGACATGGACTGGGGTCAATTTCAAGATATGGACCGTGGTCAATTTGCAGGAATGTCTGACGAAGAAAGATTAGCGTTGTCTCAAAGCTTAGGTTACTCTGGAACTACTCAAGAAGATATGGATGAATATTTTCCTTCGTATGATACCACTGCTGAAGATAGAGTTGCAGAAGATAGTGCACTTCAAATAGGACGAATAGGTGAAGGTGCTCAATCAACATTATTAAAATTTAATCAAGGCGAAGAATCTAATATATCTAGTAGAAATTTTGAAAATACAGGCAACCCAATGATAGACCAACAACGAGAGAATATATTTTCTCAAATTACAAATACAATGGGGGACGCACGACGTACTATGGAAAGAAGCATTCATGATATTAGAGAACAAGCTATGCAAAAGTTCGGTAATCGTGTAATGACAATGGAAGATAGAGTTAATGCAGAAAAAGCAGCAAATGCTCCAAAGGAAAAAGGATTCTTTACTAAGGCTTGGGATAAGAGTCTTGGCGTAGATGGGCTAGGTAAACTATTCTCAGATGAAAGATTAAAAGATAATATACAGTTTCAACACGTTGATAATATAGGTATGCCTGTATATACATATAATTATACCTATGATAAAGGGACTCCTCAAATAGGATACATGGCTCAAGATGTAGAAAAGATGTATCCTGATGCAGTAAGTGAGAGTCAAGGATTTAAAAAAGTGGATTATAGCAAGATAATACAACGTGCTGAATCTTTAGGAGGTAAATAAAATGTCAATAGTAGTTCAACAAGACGCAGTTACAGAGGCAATTAGTAGTATTCCTGATTTAATATTTAAAGCAAGACAATTAAAGTCTCAAGAAAACCAACAAGCAATTAATAATCAAATTGCATTAGATACATTAGAGTTAAAGAAATCTGAAGCAGCATATAATAAAGATAGACAAGCACGTATAGATGGTACTAATGCTGGTGGTTTTGAGAATAATGATATTGGAGAATACTTTAATAACATAAGCATGGTTCCTGGTAGATTATCATCTGAAGGTGGTGCTTTATCTTGGCAAGGCAATGATAATGATATTATTCCTGATGCAGCAACGGCTTTGGAAGATTATAAACAAATTGTAGCAAATTCTGGAAACTCCTATAATGCTAATTCTGATATGAAAATATTTGGACAATATTATAATGGAGCAATTGCAACTAGGCATTCTAAAAATAGAAATCAAATTAAAAAAATGCTTGACGCTGGATTTGCAGAAGCAGATATTGCAGATGCTATTGCAGCCAATCCAACTTGGCATTCTAATATTCAAACTATTATTGACAATGATTATAGTCCAGAGAACGAAATGACTACATTTTATGCTCCATATTTACCAACTCAACCTACTACAGGTGTAACAGGAGATATGTCAATTCCAGGGGCAGCATTAGCTGGCACCACGGCATATACAGTAGGTAAGGGTCTTTATGATTATGGGCAAGTAACTCCAGACGATGTTATTCAAAAAGCTAAAGAGTCTTTTAGCGAGAAACGAACGGCAAGCAGAGATGCTCTTGATAAAGCTAGAGATAAATTTAATAGGGCAAGGACTGAGAAAACTAGAGCAAGCGCTAAAGCATTAATGGATGAAGCTAAAGCAAAATATACTAAGGTCAGTAGGGAGGGCGCAAAAGAACTTAAAAAAACTATCAGAGACGGTAAGCGTTGGAATAAGTTAACAAGCGGCCAGTGGTCAAAGCAATTAAAATCATTAGGTAATTTTAGAGCTTTTGCCCCAATGTTATTAGGTGATTTTGCTGGGTTTGCAGGGCAAATGGTAAGTGGAGATAAAGGTGAGGCTATTAGTAAGGGAGTTGTTGGAGGAGGTCTTGGTCTTCATCAAGTGACTGCAAATACATTAAGTATAGCTAGAAATACTGGTTTAGGACAATTTGTAGCTAAAGAATTAGTGAAAAAAATGCCTTTAATGGCCAAAACAATGGGAATAGCATCTATGGCAGATGGACCTGTACCTATCGGTGACATTGTAGGGTTAGCAATGTCAGGGTATTTAGGAATAGAAGCTGTTACAGATGCAATTGCAATATGGAATAAAGCTAATAGGATAAACCAGTAGGAGAATAAATGTCATTATTTACCCCAATAGGGATAGGTCAGCCAACTCAGGAGGAGCAAAGTCCTAGTCAGCAGCAGGCCAACCAACAGCAACAATTTCAGCCTCAATGGACGCCTGAAGAAACACGTGCTACTATACAGGATTATGATAAGAATCCTAACTTCTATACAGAGACTCAAAAAAATAAAATTAGAGAGCATTCAGGGTATCATGGAATACCCTTCTATGAAGGCGAATTTGACCTCTTAGACGCATTTAAACAGGCAGGGGCAGGGTTCTTTGAGGGTTTCACTACTTTGAACCTTATGGAGCCTGCTGATAATGAATATGAGCAAATATTTAGAAACCTAGGTCACCTTGGAGGTTTTGCTCCTGGGATATTAAGCGTACCTTTAAAAGGGCTATCTAAAGCTCTGCCTGCTATGACATCGTTAAAGCAATTAAGTGCAACTGCTGCAGCTTTAAATGATAAATCGGTTCCAATGATGGGTGCTAAATTCCTTACAAAGAAAGCAAAAGAAATTGCTAAACCTGTATTGGGGACAGTAATTAATAAACGTGGTGAGGCTACAAGTACTGCAATGAATTTCTTATTAGGGAATAGAGCTCGTCACGTAATGGAAGGTGCATTTCACTTAGGAGCTGCTTCTGCTATATCTTCATGGCAAGGTGGTGTAGATGAGATGATGCATTCATTTACGCATGGTGCTATGGCTGGAGGAGTATTTAGAGGTATAGGACAACTGCCTTTAGCGGGTACTGAATCTGGTAATAAGATTATACGTGGAATGGCTGGTTCGTTATTTATGGGACTACCTGCAACAATGCGAGGAGCTACAACTCCTGAACAAGTATATGAATACGTGTTAGGTGCTTATTTTGGTAAAGGTGAGTTACCTTGGAGAGAAGCAAAAGCACGTAAATTTGTTATGACTGATATGCCTAAGAGGGCAAAGACAGACCCTAAATTAAGAGATTCAATGGACCCTGAAGTACATCCAGCATTTGAAGACCTACCTAAAGAAGTCATCCCTTTAGTAAAAGAGTATGCTCTTAAAGGTATTCCTGGAACGGATTTTATAGGATGGGGACCTCCTGAATTAAGGAAATTAATGAACTCTAATGTTGGCATGCTTAATCCAGATAAAATGAAAGAGATACCAATTGAAATAGATGGCTTTGAAGTAGAATTAGCTTCGGGTGAATCTGGCGAACCTAGAGTGATAATGAAAAAGGGGTATTTAGATAAGTATAAAAGTGTTATTTATTCAGGCGGAGGAGAAGGTCCAGATAGATGGTTTGCTTCTATAGGTAAAGAAAAAGGTATTAGAACTATACATTATACTTTTGGAGCAGATTTGGCTGATGCAACCTATGCAGAAGGTTTTAAAAGACCTTTAAATAAAAAAGAGTTAATGGACGCTAATGTTGAAGTTGCAAAAGCATCTCAAGCATTAGGAAGGCCTATGGAGAACCTCTCTACTAGGCGATTAAATTACATTCGACGTAATTGGTATCAAGTAAAACATACTAGTGCTATTTATGCTGTCGCTCCTTTAGAAATAGCAGGAGAAGCAAGGCATAAGCAAGTTCAAGGTGGTACTGGTTGGACTATAGAAATGGCAAAAGGTTGGAAGAATACACGTGATAAGATATTTGTATTTGATGAACCTACAGGCAAATGGTTTAAGTGGAATAAAACAGCAGGTTTTTTTCAACCATTAAAAGGATTGCCACCTAAGCCACCACAGTCTTGGGCTGGAATCGGTTCTAGAAAGTCGACAGAGGTAGGTAAAAAAGCTATACAAGAATTTATGGACGCTAAATTTGAAAAAGGCGTCAAAGTATCTCCTAGCAAAGAGCAATTAAAAGAAATAGCAAAAGCAGAGTTAGAAGGAGAAAGAGTTTTAAAACCTCAAGTTGATGAGTTAAAAAAAGATATTAGAGCAAATAAAAAAATTAAAAAAGCAAAAGAAAAAGAATTAAAAGAGCTAGATACTCTTAATGAAGCAGAGCAAGATATAGCAATGCAGTTAAAGAATGAAATTAAAGTATTAGATTCTAATATTTCAGAGTCTCAAAATAGACTTGATACTATTATTAAATCTGGTAATACTTCTGCTTTAATTGATATAGGTACTAATGAGATTATTCAACCAGCTGAATCAATTACAAATAAAGTTCAAGTAGAAGGCAATGGCGGTAACAATGAGGGTGTTAGAGTAAAGGCTACAATACCTATTTTGCAATTTGTCGATGGTAAGTTAAAAGAGATATGGGGAACTGCTGGTAGTAGGCATGAAGAGAACCAGATGAAGAAAAGCCTAGCTGAACAAATTGCGGCTCAAGTATTCAAATACTCTAGCGAACGAGTTGATAAATATAATAATAGGTCTGATGACTTTATTAAATGGATTAATAAATTTGCAAAAGAAAAAGGTGTTAAAGACGGATTTGCATTAGACCAAGAGTCTATAGGGACAATGAGGCAATGGATTTCATATCAAAATCATAATCAATCCGTAATACAATTAGGTACTGATGGACAACAAATTATGATATTAAATCCTTTAGGGTCTAAAAGTGGAGCTCCTTATTCTATGTCTGGTATACCTAAAGATATAAAAGAGCCTTTAAAAGTAATACAAGAATTAGGTAAAGAATACGGGTTTAATACTGGCAAAGCTCCGTTACTAGCTATGTTAGACCATATTACCATTGTAAAAGATGGTAAAAAAGTAGATTTAGAACTATCCCGATATGAAGACCATTTATTTAATGAATATAGATGGCAACCAAAAACCTCTGATAACCAAGCGCGGGAGATGGCTGCTTCACAATTTAGATTCATAAAAGCACGTATTTATCATCAAATGTTAAAAGACCATGGTATGTATTATTTTGGTGGACGAGCTGATGCAGATAGAATGTATTTTGCTAAATTAAATCCTCATTCAGAAAAGCATGTTGACAGTAGGTTACTACAGAAGATTGTAGCATTAGGTGGAATGACAGCTGATTATCAAGAAATGAAAAAGCGATTTCTTAAACCTCCAAACAAGGGTGGTTATACAATTCAAGGTGCAGAATCAGGATATTGGAAAAAGGTAAAAGATAAAATGGCAGCACCTTTATTTGATAGGTCTTATGCATCAAATTTGGTGTATGATATGCAATTAAATGGTTTAAAAACGTCTAGCCCTAAAGAAATATTAGAATCTGCAAAAATATTACTTAATTCAAAAAATGATTTTATTAAAACTTCTAAAGCTTTTAATAAGCGTTCTCAAATTTGGCTAACTAATGGATATCCTGGAGATGGTTTATTTACAATTAATAAAATGGCTAAAGGAGTTAATGATTTATATTTTGAAAAAGATACAGCTTCTAAAGACCAGTTAAGCTTATTTGGCGATAAAGGAGTAGGGAAATTTAATTATATTCTTTCTAATGATTTGCCAGAGAATATAAGGAATCAAGCCCCTGAATGGTTTGCAAAAATTCAAAGACTATCAACTGAACTTCCTGAACACGTTGATGGTGCTATTGTTACACGTGATGATGTATTACGTATTAATAATCAAGATGCTGGTATGCCAGAATTAAACACGCAAAATAAATCATTTATTGTCTCTAGAGGGGAAACAGATGTTGCAGGTAACTCTTTAGGAGCATTGCTTGGTAAATATATGATGCATGGTGCTGGGAAAAAACTTAGTCAGTTTATGCAAGATTATGTAGACCCAAATACTGGCGTAAAGGGATTACATTATATTGTTATGGGCTCAGCAGCAAAGCAAATTGGAACACGTCAACTTGGCGATTACAGAATTAATCGAAAAGGCTTAGTAGTAGAAGATGCCCCTATGTATCATTTAAATCCTCAAGATATATATTATAATTATAGCGTTAAGAATCATAAAGAAATGACGCGTGACCAAAGAATACCTAAACAATTATTAGCAAATTTATTAGACAATACAAAAGCGGCATTTCCAAAAGATGTTATTGATGATATTTTATCAAGCGTAATGGGGCAACGTTATTACGGAACAGAATATGGTCAAGAATTATTTCATCGTTTTAAAACATCTGGTATGGAAAATAAGAAAAAACAAGTAGATAAGTTAATTAAAAACTGGGACCAGTTATCTATTGAAGATATTATTGAGGGAATTAAAAATCCTAATATGGAAATGTTTGCAGATAAAGCATTTGAAAAGCTAATTTTAGGGCAGAAAGAAGCGTTAGCTGAAGATAGGGTTGCTGGAGAATTAAATAGCGAACAATTTATAATAGAAAAAGCAAAGTTAGATGCTGCAGAAAGAGACTTTAATAAAAAGATTCAAGCTGCTAATTTAGCAATACTTCAAGCTAAAAAAGATGGTATTGATTTAAATAAAACAGGTATCTTTTTTGATAGAGATATACGTGGTTATAGAATGCAAGTATTACGTAGTTTTATTATGCGGGAGATTACTAAACCACGGTTAGCTAATTCAATGATTGCAAGAATGAGACCTTATGATAAAGGTTTACAAATGGATTTAGATAATTCTAATGCTAATTTGAAAAAATTAAACAAGAATGAAAAGTTGTTTTTTCTTGATGACAAATATAAGAAAAGTATTATTAAAACTGGATATAAAAACATTGGTAAGAATGGAGATATTGAGCTTGGAGAATTATGGAAGCTTTACGAACAAAAAAGTCCAGTTATAAAAAATATAAACATTAATAGTTTATTACGTGCTATGGTATTACGTGTTCCTATGGACTCAGTATCAGGAGCTCATTCTCTTGTATTTGGAGGATTTACTGGTAGAAACGGTCATGGTGTGTTACTTCATTCTAGAACCATGAGAGCTTTAGGTGGCGCTGATTTAGATGCTGATGAAGCATTTGTATTTTTTGGTGGAGAAAAACATGGGTTCAAAAAGAAATGGCAAGATGCTTTTGAGGCAAATAGAAAAGAGTTTTATTCTCCTGATGGTAAATCTATAGCTGATAATAAAGAAGCAATTATACCAATGGAAATACAAAAAGCTCTTGGTATTCATAAAAATAAAAGGATAAATACTTTACGTGACTTCTTAACTATAACAGGCGAAGTAAAACCCGAAGAAAAAAGATTATTAGAGTCACGTGGCGCTATGTATTCTATAAATGAAAGAACACGCCAAGCAGACGCAGCTGTTAAAGGTAGAAATCTATTAGGACAAGCTGCAGTAAATCCTAAACAATTATTTGCTGTTACTCATTCAATGCTATCAAATAGTAAAACTAATGAATGGATTGAAATTCAGCGTCCATATTGGGCAGCAGATGCTCCTCCAGGGTCAAGACCTGAAATACGTACATATGAATTATTAGTTAAAGCTAGAACTGCAGAAAAATGGAGAGAATGGGCTCGAATATTAGGGAGGGCACAAGTTGGATTTGCTTCTGACCCTATGGATGAAATCGGTTTTAAGTCTCCAGACTTTTGGTTTAAAGAAATGCATAGAGCTCATTTTAATATAGTTAAGATAGTCGACAAAGATAATCCAAAAAGAAAATTAGACGCTAAAGAGCAACGTTCATTACACTATGATAATATTAAACCTTATGAATTAAAGAAAGGTACCTATGAATTAGCTAAGGATATGAATAGTGCATTCTGGGGTAAAGACTGGGCAACTGGTAGACATTATAGTATGGAAGAAATACGTGATATATCAAGTAACGTATTTAAACTTGGAGAAGCACAACAACATAATTTTATGTCTCATGTAGGTAAAAGAATTGCAGGCTTAGATTGGTCTGATAGTGTATTAAGAAGGGTAGACTATAAGCAAGTTGCAGATTTGTATAATAAATTTAATGATTTTGTAAAAACAGATGCTGAAATGAAGAAACTATTATCACGTTCTTCGTTAACATCTTCTTTTGGATTAATGATAAAACGTACATTGCGACCATTACGAGGCAAAGAATATGAAGGCTTAACATTACTTAATACAGACCATCTTATTGAAATAGCTAATACTAATGCATTATTTAAAGAGGTTATGACTGTTAATGGAAAGTGGGAATCTGTCAATAAACGTGGTGGTATACATATTTTACACGAGGGACTACTAGATGCTGCGAGAGGCATTAATGTAAGTAACTCGAACAAGATTAAAGCTAGAATAAAAATTCTAAGTGAAATTGCTGGTAGGGCTGAAGAATATTACTTACAAAATATGGGTGATATTGCTACATTTAAAGTATTAAAACTATTAGTAGAAAAAATGAAAAGCAAAGGCGAGTCTTTAGATAAAATGGCAGATTTACATAAATTTGCAGAGTTAATTAAATCAGATAATTGGTTGTTAAATAAAGTTAGACAACGTACCTCTGCATTTGATTGGAACACGTTAAGTCCAAAGAGGTTAGAAATGATGAAAACTACTGCACAAGACCCAGATTTTCAAAGATTAGGACTTCTTCCTCCTGGTGTACAAGCATTACAACAAAAGCCTTCTGCGTTTGCAGACCAAGCAAAAATTGATGCAGCTATAATGAAAAAGAAAAAAGGTCTAACTCCTAATGAGCAAAGATTACTAGACTATCTGCTACTAGGTTCTTATAGACGTGGTAGTTTAAAAAAGATTGAAGAACTAGAATCTGATTTAATAGAAGTTGATAAAACAAAAATCCCTTCTGGGTTAAAAGATTTACTAAGCTTTTTAAAAGTAGAAGCATCAAAAACTAACTTGTCTAGGGTTGGAACAGCATCAACAGCAGTTGATAATCAATCTCTTACTAATTTTACTAGAGCTTATTTAGAACAATTAAATACTAGTTGGAAACCACCTAGTGAAGAGGTTTTAAAAAATAGCCATCAGAAGTTAGATAAGCTTAAAGAGCAAATGAAAAAAGATAATGAAGGTAATGATTACCTTGAAGATGAGTACTCTCCTTGGCTAGAAAAAACAACAGGATACGAAGGCTTGAAAGAAGGTGTGCAAATATCTGATGTTCCAGCTGAATATAGAGCTCCTGTTGTTGAATTAATTAACCATATTAAAGGCGAAAATAATAAGTTTAAACGCAATATTAATGAAGTGATTAGAAGTATCATCGGAAAAGATTTAAATGCGCTTAATTTGCAAGATTATGGTATTTTAAATAATTGGTTTAGAGAAGTTAAAAGAGGCACTATCTTTCAACGTATTTTTAGTAAAGGTGAAATAACAGAGTTGGCTAAAAGACACCATTGGTTATTCCCTAGAACTATCAATAGAGAATTAATGCGTACTGAAATGGAATTAATGCAAGAAGAAGGTTTATATCTTGCTTTAGGCGGAAAGGTTCTTACAGGAAAACTAATGAGACCGACTCATTTTGTTGACATGGCTCAAAGTTGGATATCACGTACTTTAGATTCAGCTTCTAAAGTTAGTGATGAGTGGGTAAATCAATTAAAAGAAAAATTACTCTTTGTTAATTCATTTAGTGAAGGAGAAGTATTAAGGCAAATAGCTGTTAGAGAACGTGAGCTAGGATACTTTACGGAATATATTCCAGGAGAATTAAATCGTAGATTGACTATAGAAGAGCAAGTAGGCAAACAAGAATATGAGCAACGCTATCAAGATATTATCAAACATCAAAAAGATAAATTAGATAATACGTACACTATAGAATTACGTGGTGAACGTAAAATGCTTACTGGTCATGAAGTAGTAAGGGAAATAAATACTGAATATACTAAATATTTTGAAAAGATGCATAAATTTATTGTTGGAGAAAAGACTGATGAGTATGGTATTAATCATGCATTAGAAAAATATAGAGTTGGTTGGAGAAACCAAACAAAACAAAAAGGTGCTATATACAAGCATAAAGAATTTATCCGAGACTTGTTAAGAGATTGGCGAAAGGGTAAAGATTTAGTTACAGATATTGGTATTGATGGATTACGTGCTATGGCTCGTTCTATGATGATTGAGATGGCTGGCAAGCATAAAGATTTTCAAAAAGAATTACGTATGGGAGACGCTGAAACAACTGGTAAAATACCATTTAAACATTACTTTCCACATATGTTTTTTAATAAGAAGATTGCTGGTCAAGGAATGAAAAAGCATTGGGATAGATTAGCGCGTATGGACTGGAGAGAGTTTCACCCAACAGATAAAATAAAAGCTGAAAAAATACGTAAAAGAAAACAAACTTCTTTAATCTTTAAAAATAGGACTATGACAGGAGACTGGACTTTTCAAGATGTTGAAGAGTGGGAAGTGTTTGACCAAAGATTGAATGAATTTGCTGAAAATAAAGCAAAGACAAGTGATAAAGTCGATTGGTTTAATAATCGTAGTCGTGCTGGTTCAATGTTTAGTAGGACTGGTCATGTTCCTGGATGGTCTATTGATGCATCTGCAGTAGAAGGTTATTCACGTTCATTAATTGGTACTTATCATAGGCAATTAGCTCAAATTTTTGGAAGGCATATTATTAATAAAATGGATGTAATGGGAGACCATTATGTTACAAATGCTGCAGGTAGAAGCGTTTTAAAGAAAGGTAAATGGGGTAACGAACAGAGAGAAGCATGGCAAAACTTTATGAAACTATATGTTCAAGATGCTATGGGCAAACCTTCTATAATTCCTGATATGTATTATAATGACCCTAAAATGAAGCTAAAAGGGACTCCTTATGCTTGGTGGGCTGATAATAGAGTAGCAAAACGTATGAACAATATCCTTGAAAGATTTGGGTTAACTGATAAAGAGTTACCTAAAGAGTTACGTGGTATGGATATGCAACAACTACGGCATTTTTCTAATCTTGAAGCACAATTTGAAATGGCAGCTTTATTAGCGCATCCTAAATCAATGGTAACTAATATTTTTGGTGGTACAATGCATACGGTTGAATCTGCAGGATGGACTAATTGGCGTAATTCACGTAATATTGAATGGTTACGACAAAATGTTAATTCTAAATGGAAATCTATGGAAGATGTAATGCAATTTGTTATTGACTCAGGAGTGTATCCTGAATATATGTTGTATGAAGTAGGTTTAAATAAGGAGATGCAACAATCACGTAATAAAGAATTTATAACAGATGTTGTGAAGCGAATGAAAAAAACTCCTGAAATGAAAGATACAACATTAAAAGAGATAGCTAAACAATATGGTGTCAAGGATAGAGTAGTTCAATTTGCTGCTAAATTTATGACTGTTCCTGAAAAAATGATACGTCGAGATGCTTTTATGTCTCATTATTTACAAGCATGGAATAGATGGGGCGGAGCAATTAAAGACCCTACGCATCCATTCTTAATTGAACAAGCTAAAAAAGGTGTTAGGGCAACTCAATTTTTATACTCAGCACCATTTAGACCTGCTTTTGCACGTACTGCTCTTGGTAAAGTAATGACACGTTTCCAATTATGGTCGTGGAATGCTGTAAGTTTTAGAAATGATGTTGCAAGACAAGCTAGAATATATGGAATGAAACCTGGCACTGATGAATATGAAAGATATGCACGTACTATGCAAATAGATTTATTTACATTTGCTTTAGCTAATATGTTTGCATATTCTTTATTTGAAACTGCATTACCTGCTCCGTGGAATTGGATGCAAGACACTGCAGACTGGATATTTGGAAATGAAAAAGAAAGAGATAGAGCATTCTTTGGGCAATGGCCGAAACAACTTGCTCCGTTGCAGATGGTAACTCCTCCCATCCTTCGGCTATTGCCTACATCTATTCGTGCTATGATAGATGATGATTGGTCTAAAGTAAGTAAATATTATGTATGGACTATGTTTCCTTTTGGAAGAATAGCACGTGATGTAGTAGGTCCTGGTAATTTAATAGAAAATCCAATTAGGGTAATGGAAAAAACAACTGGGTTCCCATTATTACAGTTACAAAAAGCGGGAACTAGTTTAGCTGCTGAATTAGAATCGGGAGAAAGAGAAATGCCACCCACACCTGGCGGTGGCTTATCTCCATTTGGGCTTTTTAATGAGGACGAATAATGCAGTCGACTGTGAGTGACATTGTTATTTTTCTTCTACCATTCCCCAAAGCAACATTAAGTATACGATTATATCTGTAATCCTACCTCTAACGTCTTCTCTTTGAGACTGGTGTCCATTGACGTAGGCTTTAATGCCATCTACGTGTTTTAACAGATATGTCATCAATACTTTTTCACGACTGATTTGCAATGCTTTACCAATACGTTCAAAGTTTGCGAATACATTATCTTTACTGTGTGCGTACTCCTTCTGTCCCGACTCTCTCGTCTTTGATATCTCCACTTGTATCGAGTCCATCAGCTTGCTCATTTGCTTTCTGTTCATTAACTTTCTCCTCAATTAACTTTTCCATTTTTTTAATAAAAGATTTGCCATCTTTTGTATGTTCTATATATTGCTCAAATAAAGCGCTATAATCTTTAACCATATAATCTAATTGCTGAAACGATTGAAAGATAATATTTATATTTTCTTTTACTGCTTTCATTTCATTAGCTAGTATCTTTACAGCGTCTCCTGTTGTCATTTTGTTTTTCTTCTTAGCCATCTAGTGTTTTCTCCTTCATGTGTTGTTTATATGTTTTTGTTCCATAGTTTTCTTTATATGTGCAATTCCTACATACAGGATTTAAGACTTTAGGTATCCAGTCAGATACGTATTGGTGACCTTGAATCCTATATGCAGGCTTTGTATAATATTGTTTTTTGCACATCTTACAGTCAAAAGATATTTTCTCCAAAGGTTCTATTATCTTTAATCCTGCCATTACTTTTTACTTTTGCCATAGTTTCTGCCTACTATTGTAGACATTTTAGCCATAGCTATTGTAAAATCTTCATTTATTCGCTCTGCAACTGAGCTTTCTTTAGGCTTTCATGTATAAGGCGTTTTTTCTACCTTTATAGGCATTATCGCCTCTTCTGTAGGGTTAGTGTCTATTTCTACACTTCCTTCCATATTATGCCCATTTAAGCACGCTGCTCTAAATTCTTCTTTATTAAAGGTTTTATCTTCTTCTTCGAAATATTTAGATAAACTATTAATTAGCATCTCTAAATTATTGTTTCCAAGCAAAGTTCCACCTACTATTTTAGCTATTGCATTATAATGTTTTACTTCCATTTTACTCCTAGTTATAAGGCTCTGCTCGGTTGCTCTATTTCATGCAGACGGGAGACTTACGAGCCTTGATTAAAATATATATCTTACTACTTGCCAAGGTAATGCATTCTGGTGATTGTCTAAGAAATTGTCAATATAAACACGTTTATCTTGGTATTTATATCTTAAGTTTCTACCACCATATTGCGATACTTTTTCTTCTTGCAGATTTGGTTTCCATAATATATCTTCGCT
>TARA_R110002012_G_scaffold54321_2_pt1 | contig 18344 bp, 31 predicted proteins | sample TARA_R110002012 | Tara Oceans TARA_R110002012 (sample SAMEA4396515) | marine metagenome | biome: Westerlies Biome; feature: [DCM] deep chlorophyll maximum layer (ENVO:01000326); material: water (ENVO:00002006), including particulate matter (ENVO:01000060) such as... | depth 40 m
TCATCAACGGCCTTGTTTTTAGCCTTACCTGTTAAATCGGTAGTTAAAGCAATAATACAGCGACATTGTTTTTTAGTCGCCGTATCATCATGCCACGCTTTATGAGCCTTTTCAACAGTAGTAACTACCGGCTTAACTTCTTCTTTAGGTAATACTAAAGTATGAGGCTTTTTCAAAGTAGTTGCGATTTGTATGTTAGTTAATTTACGCCCATGATGTTCAAGATAGGCTTTTCTAACCATCTGGCTTGACCGCCCATAGTTTATGTATATACCATGAATAAAATTAATTTGCTCTTGGCTAGGCTTAAAGTAATTTAACTTAGTCTTTGGTTTCGATTTTACCTTTACAGGTTTAGGGCTTTTCGCCGGTTTAGATTCCTTTACAGTCTTAGAGCGATTATTTATTCCTAAAGTCTTTGCTTTATACTGTAAATCATAAAAAGCAAATCTAGTTCCGAACTTTTTATTCATTCTAACTGCTATTGTTTTGTATGTAGTGTTATGCACTGTTCTTTGTACGATTAAGTACGCTTCCATTTCGGTTGTCCATCTATTTTTCATATTTATGCCTCCAATTCTTCATTCATTTCTATTTTAAATTCCCAAGTGTGAAATACTTCGTGGCCACCTAGAAAACCACCTGCTTCTCTAATAGGGCCAATAAATCTAGCCCCGCAAACCTGACAATAAACGAGAACAACTCTTTCATCAAAGTAAGAGCCTTTATCATCATTATATTCTATAACATCTCCTATGTTATCTTCTGTAAATTTCACTGTGAATCCTCCCAATCAATAATTGTCGGGCATAAACAGGTATCTCTAATATAATAGCCTTTTGTGCCACAATCTGCACATATTACTGTAACTCTATAAGTCATACAATTACCAGCGCATTCTTCATCTTGTGAAAAACCCCAGTGTTCTTCATCAACATATTCCCATTCTTCATGATAACATTTCATACATTCATCACCATATATTCTTTCACTTCTTCATTATTGAACCATCTTTGAATCCATTGTGCGCCAATACCTGCAATTGCTATTTGCATCATTTGAACATTCTTATTTGTTCCATCCCATGAATCGCCTTGACAACTAAATGAACCCTCCGGCCCCGCTAAAAGCATATCATACATTTTAGGGTCAGCCTTATGGCTCACAAGTGCGGCATTCCTGCCTTGCGCTCGTAAGTCAAGCCATTTAATACTTGTGTTGTATAAGGTTCTTCTTACTCCTAAGTTATCAACACAGCAAATAACTAAATCATAGCCTTTCATTTGCTTTTCAGTTAAAACAGGGTATTTGCTAAAAGCATCAACTGAATTATATGAATCCATTACAACACTCGCTTTATTCTGTCCAACATGACCTAACTTAAAGTTTTGATAAGTTAAATTCTTTTTCTCAACAATATCAGGGTCAGCAACGCTAATACTGTATAACTTTACTCTATCTAAAAACTCGACCAAAAATGACCCAATTCCACCTGTTCCTATAATTAATATTTTTCTCATATTTATTCCTCCGTACTCATTCTTTGAGTTAATTCTTTGTTAATCAAAAAGTATTGACTAACTATCCAATCCATGCAATCACTAAGGCTGGTTTGGTCTTTATCTATCTGTTCTTGATGAAGGTCTTTCAGAAACCCCATCATTTCTTTATAGATTCTTCCCTTTTCAACTATTATGTTTTCCAAAGGGTGATTACCAATAGTAACCATCGCTATTGCTTTTTCAGAACTCAAATTCTTCACCTCGACTAATTGCGGCTTCTTTTAGTTTACCTATATGTTTATTAGGTGCGTGTTGTTTTGCTACTATCTGTATTAATGTATCACTAACACTAGATGGTACAGGTATAACTGTTGCACACTTACTACATACAGGTTTTCTAGTTTTATCACATATTGTTACCGAAGTCTTATTACCTTTACAAAAGGCACAAGCCGGTTTTTTACTTAACATATTCTTTATTCCTACCATTTTTATCTCTCCATTACCATATTTGTTTTCCTTTTATTTCTTTAATATTATTGAATCCAATTAATGTAATCAACTTTTTAGTTTCTAAATATATAGTTTTTACATTAGTTTGTGTTTTTTCTGCTACTGTTTTCTTTAGAATAGTAGGGTGTACCATTCTTTTAGCGGTTATCCAGCATATAGCCGCATAGTAAGCAGGGCTTTTAGTATAATCACTATTTAATATAGCATTCTCAAAGAATACTAATGCCGCTTCTGCTTCTGCTAAAAATACTAAATCATCAGTTATCAACTTGACTGTTTTAACTAATCTAAAGTTAGGATTATAAGGAAGGTTCTTTACACCAACCGTTTGTTTTATTTTCCTAATCAATTTTCTTGCTGATTTAAGAGACTCAGGAAATTCCACACTAACTTCTTTAATTGTATGTTGTGTTCCATTTTCTAATAACGCATAATAAACAACAGCAGTTGCTCTTGCTTCATAAGTAGTTTTACCAAATAACCCTTTATTCATAAATTGAATATACAGTTCCTCAACTCTGTCTTTTAAAGACATTTGTGGAGCAACATTTGATAATACCATATTACAATGATATATGCCATCTAGTATTTTCTTTGGAAGAACATTGGCCTTTCCATATCTATTATACTTATAGGAACCCTTTCCTTTAATGAGGGAACCTAATTGATTCAATTCAGCAGAATGAATCAGTTCATCATTAGTATCAAATACATTTGTGGTCTGTTCAAATATTTCTGTCACTAAAACTAGACCACAATCTTTACAGGTTTTTTCACCAAGAACCTCATCAAATTCATTTTCTTCACAATTACATTCAGGACATTTCATTAAAATCAACTCTATTAACATTTGGTTTTGCATTTAAGTACCTTCTAATCGTACTTACTATTGTTATTGTGAATCTATCATTTAATAAGGCTAATGCTCTAGCCGCAAATTGGTCGCCTAATGAAGAACCTTTCGCCATATTATCTATACATATCGGCCCCTGCCATTCAGGTTCGGATTCTATTTCTTCATAGATAGTATTGCCGTGTTCATCATGTTCGTTGGTTCTTTTTCTATCAGAAACAGTCTGCCAAACAAAGGTTGATACCTTTTGTAAGTCAGCCTTATATCCATTATTGGTTAATTTCCAATCATAATCCTTGCCTCTAACTAATAGAGATACCAAAGAACCATTTTCCCATTCGGCCTTTAAGGTATCAGGATTTTCTGATAGCATTTCATGAACTAATTCTAATGCCCTTGACTCCACTATATCTTGTGTTCTATTCTGTTGCAGAAAGGCTTTCATTACTTTTAATTCAGAGTCTTTTGGCATTTTACCAACTGTTTTGAAATATAACTCCATAGGTGAAGTATTCATCCAACTACCTCTTTGCTTACCATTCTTATAAAAATTAGCAAACACATCTAATTGCTTTACTGTCATTGTACCCCAAATACCATCACTTATTTCAAGTGCTATTTCTTTGTCACTTATTTGGGTACAGTTTAATAAAACATCTATCTTAGATGTTCCTTCTTCTAATAACTCATACCAATGATAAGGCATCCTATTTTCTAAAGCATACTTTACATTTTCAGGTAACTGTAAACTAGAATATAAAGTTGATAATAACTTTGCAGGGTCATTTTCAAAACAAGACTTGTAAGTTAATCTTGCTAATGCTTCACAGACACCAAGTAAATTATATGATTTACCATTAATCTCATATCTAATACCTGACCTGCTCAGTAAAACAGGACAGCCATTTATTTTTACTAAATGATTAAATTGTTTATCAAAACTCCTATTGTAGTAGTTCCTTCCCTTACCCCTACTCATAATATTTCGCCAATAGGTTACTAATCCTGAATGGAGTGGGTCTTTTTCTGCTCGGTTATAAGTTACAGAAGTATTCATAAAATGATGAGTGTCACACTCAATAGTAGTTGAGTAATACTCGTTTGAATCATCTGGTTTTTTAATTTGAATTGTTGCCATAATATCACATCACATATACATTTTTATTATCATTATCACAAGATTCGTGAATCTCGTTTTTTATTTCTTCGGCAACCATAAGTTGCTTGCCACACACTCTGCATCGAGTGGCTATATTTTTATTTTTGCGTTTATTTAACACATATTCGGGGTCTTTTTCCTTCATATACATTCCTCATTTTTATTTTCATTAAATTATTATTCTTACATACAATACAGGTATCATCTTGTGGACAGTGTTTTTTATGATAAGACATTAGACCTTTTATTTCTTCGGCTTGGTTTCTAAAATAACTGTAAAAGCCTTGCCTTATTGCTTCGTCTATATCCCATAGACATTTTATATATGATTGTGTTAATCTAAATATTTTGTCTTTGTCTTCCATTAAAGAATTACAGACATTTATTGCTAATGTTACATTAAGTAAAGACTCGTTTGTTAAATCTTCACACATTTTTATTATCACTGATTCACACTCTTCATAATCTTTGAAGAGTTTTCCCATTTATTTTCACCTATATTTCACATTGTCCTCCTGCACAGGCTAATTCACCTGACAGGTCTGTATTGTCTTGAGTTTCAATTACTTTAGTTAAATCAATAGAAGATAAAGACTCGCTCAATTGATTGTATAATTCTGCATCACAGTCTTCAAAAGGTGCTTGTTGATATGTACCACCATCATAAGGTAATACAGATAGTCCATTATAATAATGTCTATTTAACCACATCCATTCTGAAACATCTTCCCATTCATCTTCTTTAATGGAAATAGTAGCAGACACATTATGAGTATTCAATCCATCTTTATGACCTGCACCGACCCAACGAATACTAAAGTTCTTTACTCTTTCTAATAAATCAAATACTGATTCATGTCGAGTAATTGCATTATCAGGGGCTTTTTGTGGTACACTAATTACTGCCTGAACAAGAGGATTAAAGTATTCATCTTCTATTAATTCAGGATGCTCTCGTAAAAGGTAGTTATAAATTGCTTCATTCTTTCCTACTCTTAGTCTGCGAATATAATAATTATTATGCCAAGCGTGAATACCACTACTTGTACCTAATACAAGTGAAGTAGTTCCAGCAGGTTTAACACAAGTGGTTCTTGAAGCAGGATTAATACCAATTAACTTAGCAACCTTTTCATTTTCTTTCTTTACTTCAAAAGCGGCCATTTCTAAATCCAAATGCTCAACTTTATTTGATGCTATTCCTGTCATTGATACTCCAAGTAAAGCATCTTTTTCTGAGTTCTTACGCCATACTTCTCTTAAATAATGAAAATCAGTATAACCAGCCTGTAATGTTCCTAAGAACGCCGCCGCACTAACTCTTGATTCTAAATCTGCTTGGTCTTCTATATCAGAAGCATTAACTTCTGTTAAGTTACAAAACTGATATGGTCGCAAAGCAATCTCACAACAAGGATTAGTTCCCCAATCTTTGTCGTTATTAAAATAAATTCCGGGTTCTCCACTTCCTGACGCTTTAATTCTATTCCATAAGTCCATAAAGAAATCTTTAGTTACTCTATGTCGTAGTAATACTGCTGAATTATTTGCTCTGCCTCTTTGTGGATTATTTTCCCACCACTTACCGGATTTACAGGAAATCATTTCCATATCATCTGCGGAGAATAAACTAATCATAGCGGCTCTCCTAATTCCACCACTTAATACTGCATCTGCAATATGACACATTATATCATGTGATTGAATAGGACTTAATTTACTACCATTAGGAATGTTTTGAAGAAGTCCTTCAATCTTAACTAAACATTCTCTTAATGGTTGAGGGCCGGGTGCTTTTCCACCAGAAGTAATTAAAGTGGCTCCTTTCTCTCTTATATCTGAATAATCAAATACAGGAGTTGATGTTCTAATTCCCATGTAACATTCCATCAATATTTTAATTGCATCAGCCCATCCTTCAATTGAATCGGCTACTAAATATCTTCTTTGTCTGTTATTATTAGGTTTTTGAATTTCATTTACTAATTCAACATGGTGTCTTTGAACAGAATAACCTACTCCTGTTCCACCGAGTAATAAGAACATAGCCTCACTAAAGGCTATGTGTGAATCTATTGGCATATAAGCACAATTATAAACTCTATTTGGGCTTAATTCAATTGGCTTTCCACCGAATTGCATTGAGCGCATAGAAGGTAATACTTTCTTAGGAACAACAAAATACTTGTATATGTTCCTAATATCTGCTTCAAGTTGAGGATATGTTTTAATGTGCATATCCATATTTCTTTCGCATATTTCCTCCCATGTTTCTCTTCGTTCTTCATCGGGCTTATATTTTGCATATTTCATATGCACTGTAATATCTGATAATATTCTAATGTTGGGGCTTGTCATGTTTAACACCTAAAAGTTGCTCTTTTAGGAAGTTTATCTAATGTTGAAAAAGAAGTAAGCCAACGGCTACCATCTGTAACGACCCATTCTTTTTCTATTAAAAACTTCCAATTACTGAAATCATTTAAGGCTTCAGTACCGCATTCGGAGAGTAAATCTTCGACTGAAGTAAACTCTTTCCCTGCGTAATTTATGCGAGTCTCACCACACGCATAAATGTAACCCTTACGACCTGTCGCAAGGATATGATTGTTAGCATAAAAATCCGGTTTTACAACGGCCAAGCCGTTTAGTATTACTGGATTCTTACAATAGTTCCATCCCTTCAAATCTAACATTATTTGAAGGGCGTTTTCGTGAATAAAATTAAGTAAATCGGGCTTCATACCCAAAAAAGGGGAAGTCCCTAAGTAATTAAACTTAAAGACTCCCCCAAAAAGAGTATAGAGACTATTAATTCAATATCAATAGTTTCCTCCAACAATTGCTGGCATTAAGTCCACTTTCGTAACTTCATCCCAATTGATGTTAGCAATCTCTTCTCTTGATACCATTTCATTATCAATGAAAGCCCAATGTGTAGGGTGTGTATCTATTTGCTCAATGATACCCGATGAATCGAGTGTCAAGTCAGTATGTCCGTAGTCGTTTATTATTCGTAGTTTTATCATTGTTATCTCTCCTTATTATTCCTAGTCTCTATGTTGTATATAAAGCACCCTATTCAAGTGCGTAGTCTCCATCGGCTATTAGGGCGATTAGCCCCAACCCTGTGCAAAATAGTGCAATCCACATCATTATCCACATTGTTCCAAATATTATTCTTCCTATCATATATCTTCACCTTTTAATTCTTTAATTTTTTCACTTGCTTGTTTCTTTGTTGTTACTTTACCTTCATATCCCAAGTCTTTTAGATACTCTAGTTGTTTTTGTGTAGGTTTATTTCTCAGCAAAATATCCCTTAGTTTGGTTAATTGATTAACAGATAAACTTCTCTTGTTTATCATTTTTTCTTTAATATCAACTAAGAATGTTGTTTCCCAATTGTTACTTGCTAATGAAGCATCAAAAGGCTCAATACCATAATTAGCACAAGCAAAATCAAATTCTTGGCTTTGCTCTGACAAGACAAGATTAGCCTTAATCTTTTGTGCTTCTAAATCTTTTTGTCTCTGAATTTCTCGTTTCTTTCTTCTTTGTTCCTGCAAAAGTCTTTCTTCGGCTATCATTTTATCGTGTTCTTCTTTAGCAAGTCTCCTTGCTTCAACATTCTCAGGAAGATTATAAACTCTTTCTCTTTCTTCTTCGGCTAATTGCCTTTCAAGTCTTCGTGCTTCACGCTTTGCGGCTAATTCTGCCTTTTCTTCTGCTACCTCGACCTTTCGTTGTTCTCTTTCAAATTTATACTTATGAAAATCTGTGGTTTTCTGTAAAGAAGTAACATAAAACAAGGCTAAATCCTGCATTAATTTTTCGTTAGGATAACCTCTTGTATTAATCTGTGCTTTTGCATTATCAGGATGATTCCATCTCCAAACAATAGATGCCATTTGGTAGTTAGTAGTGCCAAAGTTACCTTTTCCTTTCTTAACTAATTTCTTTACGGGTTCTGTTCTATTCAATTCATTATCCCATACCCAATCAGTAGTACGAGTATTATAATGCAAATCCATTTCTTTTACTGCATTAAACATCATTTCAAAAGAAGCACCGCTTTCTTTCCACCATGCTTCTTGTTTCATTGATTTTACACGAACATTAATCCATTCCTGAATCTGTTCATCTGTAATTGCATCAATAGGTAATCCCATTTCTTCTGAAATGGCTCTCATAATTAGATAAGTATTGATATGGTCACTACCAACACATTCTCTTATACCATTCTCTGTATTAATGATTTCAAAGTGATATACTACAATATGTCCACATAGACATTTGCCTCTTCCCATTTGTGAGTTTCTAACCCATTCAGGGATTTCATCATTTTGACCCCACCAAACTTCTCCGGTGGCTATCCATTCTTCTTTAGCCTCTTCGTAATTATCTGCTACGGATAATTCAACCATTCGGCGTTTTAGGACTTTATCCCATTTACCGTTACCTAAGTTTCTTTTTGCTACTATTGTTTCTGCCATGTTAATTCACCTACTGAAATTCCCTATCTTCCATAACAAACGCATATTGTTCTTCTAAATAACTTGTTAGAATCATATCCATTTTATCTTGAAGGGCTTCTATTATACCTGCTATGGTTTGTCTATGAAGACTTATCCATAACTTATGGTATGTATTGATAACCACTTTAGGTTCTTCTCTTTCATTCTGAGATATAACCAATGGTGGCATATCATGTGCATCAATTATTCTAAATTCAACTTTTGATTTTTCTTTCATATTAATTCCAACCTCTTTGTTGTTAATGATATAGGGTGTTGAAAGAACATTCCTGCAATTTCCCCTTCTTCATCATATATCGGCTCATGTAAGTTTTCAAAACAAAACTCCCTTGCCTCTTCTGTAATGGTATAACGATGACCCATTACTGTCTGCTTAAATAATCTAATACCATACTCTCTGAAATACTTTCTAAGATTATTACATAGTCTTCTAATATCATCTCTTGTGGAGTTACTATCCGGTTTATAATGCTCAAACATATACTGGTATATTTCTGAATACATTAAAGAACCTTGCTCCATTAAAGCATTTAATACGGTCATCTGCTGTGTCTCTTCAACTGAATACATCAAATAGCCTCCGCATACATACTAGATAAAATCATCGCCTCTCTTGTGTTTTTGGTGGCTAACATAGTCTCAAACCTGCTTAGGTTTCCGCTATGGTCTTTAACTACTGAATTAACTGCCATTTCAGCAACTATTTGTGCTAACTGCTGAGGACTACAAGTTACTAATAATTTAGTCATTCTCTCTTTAATATCATCTTGATATTGCATTTCACTAATACAATCCCAACATTCTATTCTTTCCATAACATCATGTTGATAATTAGGTACAAGATAATACAAGTTACCTTCACATTTATCACAATCATTCATTAGTTTCACCATCTATTTCTTCTTTTAATTCGGCCATAGTGAGCATATTTAACTCACCTGTTAGCCACAATCTAATCCAATTCTTTTCTGCTTTAGTACAGAGTTCAATTGCCTTAACTGCTCTTGCTAAAGTATTCATCAGAAATCCTCCGTCATTGAAAAGGACTCAATCTTCTTTTGATTCCAATACTGTAATGCTAACATAGCAGTAATTAATAAGTTGTAATTAGAGGCTGATTGGTTCTTACCAAAGACAGTGCATTGTTTCTTATAAAATGCTTTAGCCGCTTCTTGTTTCTCCGTAACTGTTTCTTCATCTAGTTTTTCCCAAGTACGGCCATAACCTTTTGTTAGGACATCTAATATCTGTTCTTCAAATTTACTATAACTCATTCATATTCCTCCTACTTCTTGTGGACAAGTGCATCTTGCCTTTAATGTTCTAATAGTATCAACATAAGTTACTGTTGATACTATGTCATTATATCCTGCGGTAGCCCCGCAATCGCATGTCATTCTATATTTATATTCCATATTTATTCCTCCATTAGTGGTAAGGGATATTTTCTTTCTTTAGCCGCATTATAAGCCCTTACATACTTATTATGCTTTACAGCAAACCAATTAGCGGGAAACCAATCAGGTCTGCGTTCTTCTCGTTTCCAATCAGCCATTTTCCATTTACCTTCAAGGTAATAGTGGCGATAGGATTCAATTACAAAATCCCACTCATCATTGAATGTATTTTCGATTCTGTATGAATCATCCATAGCAATAGTTACAGGAGTTAATCCGCTATGTGGGAAAGAATGATTTATTCCTTCTCTTTGTCTCATACCTATAATTATCCTATCCTGTGAACCATGTATTTTACCATAACGAAAGGTATATTCTTCACAAAGAGCCATACCATGCTGATAAAGCCAATGAAAGTTAGCAATAGATTGCCTCGCCCAAATGGTTGAGGGGTGGTTTAGCATCGCTGGCTTCATTAATTCCGAACCAATCTCTTGATGAAAAGCCTTTAGGTCTTTCAATTGAGGTTCTTTACCATGCACATGAACATATTGCATGTAAAGAATGTTAGTATGAAGCATTTGACATGTTTCAGTTGGCATTTTAATTACATGCTTGTCAATCATTTGTTCTGCTGAATCGACGGGACATTTTGATAGTGCGAATATATTCATATTTTCATTCTCCTTATTGATATTTGGTACGCATTATAGTGCGGCATACCGAGCGCAACTAATTCTTTGAATATAACTTTTCTATTTCTTTCCATAGCCAAGTCTCTGTTCAAATACTCCTTTTTGTATTGGCGGTGGATTCCGCTTTGGATTATATCTTTCATATACTTCTTCATAACAACCATCACATATTTGTATTAATATTTTATCTTCTAATTCTTTTAGGCCAAGAGTCTTAAACTCGACTAACATATGGTACTTAGCACCTAATCCACATACTGTGCATTTAGGTCTGCTTTTTTGTTTTTCTTCTGTTACAAAGAAACTTTTAATCCATTCTATCATATTAATCACCTAAAAAGGGCGGAGGGAAACAACAGGCTAAAAATGAACGAACCTTTACATAAACCCAAGAGTTGTTTGTTGTTTTTAATATGAAAACCCCCTATGTAAGAAAAGAAAGCGATAATGATTATCGAAAGTATTACCAGACTGTTACCGTGTGACGGGTTTTCTTTCTTTTTATTTCATAAACTTACTATCAAATGGCGGACAAACAAAGGGCATGAAACCCAAACACCGCCAAGTGAACATCAATTTGTTTGTGGTTTAGGGCCACAGTAAAACAAATTCTTTTTTGCTCTTGTAATTGCTACATAGCAAATATTATTTTCCTCATTTCCTCCCATTGGATGAGGCATTCTGTCTGTTGCTAGAATATAAACATTATCTGCTTCAAGACCTTTAGCCTTATGAACAGTGGATAACATTATCTCTCCAACATCGGGGTTATCGAATACTCTTTTAATTTCTTCAATAATTCCACCAACTGTTGTTGCTTTATCAACAAAGATACTGATACAATCTTTCTTATCTTCAAGAGCAAGTGCTTGATTTACTTTATCTTGATTCATAAGACGACCATAATTAAAGTCATAGTCTTTCATGAATAAATCCCAAAACTCTTCGACACCCATATTATTATTCTTGGTAATCTTTTGAACAGCAGTAATTAAACCTTGAGTCATGTCACGACCTAATATGTATGCTGATTTACCTTGACTAATTAAATCATAGAAAGCACCAATTAAAGGCGCATTATATCGACATAAAACCATGTCATTAGGTTGCGGATTAAACGGCGCATTAACAACAACCGTTCCGTTAATAGCATCTTTATGAGCATTAAAGTCAGAAACATATCTATTCGCCTCCTTGACCACTGATGTAGGACATCTCCAAGAAATACTTAGAGGAAACTCGCTGATTTCTCTATCTCCTTTAGAAAGTCTGTCGTAAAACATCCCAATACTATTAGAGTCAGCACCTCGGAATCCATAAATCGCTTGATTTTTGTCTCCAACAATTACACATCTGCCACCATTAACGCATCTGCTAATTAATTCTCTTTGTGCTTCATTGAAATCTTGTGCTTCATCAACGAATAGAATATCATATTTAGGTAATGGGTAGTTATTTACTAATGGAATCCAAATCATATCATCAAAATCTATGATATGTGTTTGTGTTCTGCACATAGTTAGAATAGCAGGTATTGAATCTAATGCTATCTTCTCTTCTCTATCAGATTGAAAGGAGATATTATATTCATCTATTAATCCAAGAATACTCTTGGTGTCTGTTCCTTCTATTAGACAGCCTTTAACTAGAGAAACTAATTTCTTTAGTGGTGCAACATGGTAATCTTTACCAAGTAATTCTTTAATTATGTTATTTAACTTAAAGTTATTAACTTTGGTTCTAATACCTGCGGCTCTTAATGCAGCAAAACCAAATGCGTGAAATGTCTTTGCTTCGACACCATCTGGTAATTTCTTGGCTAATTCTGTCGCTATTGATTTATTAAACGCTAGAAAAGCAGCCTTAATGCTTTCATCAATTCTATTTGCTCCTTCGACAATAGTAAATGTTTTACCGCATCCTGCACCTGCATTCACAAATACATGATTCTCGCTATTTACTATGGCTTCCCATATTGCTTGCTGTTGTGTTGTTCCTGTTATCATTTTTATTCCTCCATTTATTCTTATTAATTAAGTATGAAATCATTTACACAGGCGGGAGAAGGAGGAAAACAATAAAGGTAGGAGGTAATCAACCCTTATTGTTATACATCATTAGTTGCCCCTTTTCCTTCAACTTCTCCCATGTGTAATAAACCTGAACATTTCCTGCCTTTATAACCCGATTCAACATTGTCTCATTACTGAAAGTTGATGTTGTAACTGGATATAATTTCCATTTCATTGAACAAAATTATAATTTGATAATTTGTTTGCATGAGTGAAAAACCTCTGTATAAGCCGTTCAAGTCACTATACCTTGGTCGATGCCGTATAAGGTGAGGCCGCACCACGACAACCTTTGATTGAACAAAAGGTAAAGATTCCTATTTGAACCATATACCGTAAATAATCCAAGAAGCCATTGAAAGAGTTATTGCTCCCCAAAATAGCCTTAATCTTAGATTGTTGATAGGGTTACATCTTTTCTTCAAACAATAAGTATTTGAGAGAATAGCCCCTTTATGAATATAACTTTCAAGAAGATGGTTTGAGCCTTCGGGAATATCCACACCGCATTTTTGACAAATCTCGTCTTTGTCTGCTTTTAGATATACTTCCTCTATTAGTCTCAATTAAACCACCATTATGTAAAAAAAAGAAACAAAGGGGGGCGAACCCCCCAATGTTTCGGCTTCACCATTTAAGGTGTATCTCAGTTATACTGAGTTATCAGTTAAAAACCGTTCAACTTCACTCAGAAGATGGTAAAAGGCTTTCAAGGGAACCATCCCATGAACCATCCTTAAACATCTTTGATAGGTTGTTTCGGGTTCTTTTAACTACTGCAAGTGCATATTCGCTTGCATCTTCGTAAGCACCGCCACCGGACTTAATGTGCTTCATACTGATTGATGCAATAATAGCGTCGTGGTTGTAGTAATTGGTTGCCGCTTCTTCAACGACACCGCAAATGCGGTCAATTGCTACTCTTACGCTTGCTGGAACTGCGGACTTTTGTCCACGACGGAACGGTGTTCCATCTCTTCCCTTCAAAAGAGCCTTTAATGCGCCTTGTGCCGCTTCTCTTTCATTAGGGTTGTTTGTTCCAATTTGCAGGTTCAGTTCTATAACTTGGCGCAATCCAGCATCCAAAGTTGTATCTGCTTCTAGGTATTCGTTCACTTCAATAACGAGTGAATCCCATGTTGTATCATCCATATTTATTTCTCCTTCGCCTTTCGGCTTAATTTTACTAGATTCGATAGGGTATATAAGCCGCCCTTCTTGAATCTGAACAATCGAATCTCGGCTAAGGAGATTGCCATATTTTGCATTATCTTCATCCTTGACCCATTGTAATTATTCAATAATGATGATGAAGAATTGAAAACACTATTCACTTTTATTCGTTTCCACGATTGAGAATAATTCTCAAACATGCGAATTGTGACTTATGTTACATAAGCATTAAGATACTTAGCCAAACCTGCATTTTAGGCTCTTAATTTCTCAATTTCTCATTTCTCACGATTCTCATATAGGACTCTCTGTATATACTACATATCCCCTAAGAATCTCCTGACATAAGTAATGAATTATCATAGGTCTAAGTAGTAGTAAAAGAATGAATGAATGAATGAGAAATGAGAAAATGAGAATTGTAAAAAATATATTATACTTATGACTACATAACCCTCAAGTTTCTTGCCCGACTTACAATTCTCATGCTTCTTGGATGATGAGAATACTGTTTTATTTTACTATAATATTATATTAATATAATATACTATACGAATTAATATAAGACCAATTGAACCATACCCATAGAAACTACCTAGTTTCACGGGTACTAATTTTCATCCCCAATTGTAGGTAATGGAGTAATGCTAACTAGGCTATTTCTTCTCTCTCGGATAAATCCCTACCATATGGTTGTAATGGCTTTGCCATGAAGACCTTATACAAAGTAATCAGCCATATATCATGGGAATAGAGTACCAACGCAATATGAGCATAAATTACGGAAAACAATTAGACACTGTGGATTTTAACAAATTATCCGCAGAATTGTCTAAAAAGGGATTATATCTAACAGACCATTGGGAGGCTGTTGATGAAGAGAACGGATATGGCTATAATGAAGTTACAGAAGACAATACTGTTTATCAGGTTGTTCTTGATGGTGAAACTCTTATGACTTGTGACTGGAATGTTGATGCACATAGAGTAGTAAAAGCATTTAAGTCGCTTCATCCTACTATTGAAAGTCGTGCAGTTAGAACAGAAGTAACTACTAAGAGATGGGTTAGACCTGAAGGTAATGTATTACAATTTGGAATTGAATTAGATGGTACAGTTGCTAATTTTGACAATTGGGGCAGAAACAAAGTAATGTATGACGGTAGCGTTAATATGACGGTTTATCTATACAACAATTCACTTGGACTTAGTTTAGAGTTTCAAATTAATTGGGAATGTGACACTGTTCAAAGAAAAGAAGCCATTGAGGATGCTATGGTTGAATTACCTTTGAAGGATATGGGATTAATCCAAAGCATTGTTGAAGGCAGAATCAAAACAAAGCAATTTGGCTTTGATGTTGAAGATGTTCAAATTGATTGCCACTTTGACGCTAAAACTGAAAGCCGTTCAGAATGCACGCCTGATATTATCAAACAAGTTAGGGAGGCCCGAAAACAATGATGTTCACCAAAAGACATTATATGGCATTCGTGAAGTTAATTAATCATGTTACTATGTCTGATGGCCTAATAAGCCATCAGGACTTGATTGATGAGTTATGCGCTTTATTTGAAGCAGATAATCCTAACTTCAATGAAAAGACCTTTAGAGCGCAGTTATGGGATAATTAGTCCCTTGGCCCGTAAGCCCACAGAAAAGTGGCAGGGTTAGTGCAAAGCAAACCATATGGTTGTAAATACTTTGTATTTACGACCTTATATTAATTATTCATCTATTATATGTTGGGAGTCATGAACCAACAGACATTGACCGAATGCCCCTTTGATAGCGGGGTAAGGTATATTGTTTCGTATGGTGCGACATCATCTATTATCAAAGCCTAATTGGGTAGCGGTAAAAAAATGATGAAAGTCCTTGAACCTCAAAAGGGGAGTCATTTAACTAATGACTTGGATAACAATAGTGTACGGGCTTTCTGAAAAACGGAAGTTATCAAAGTGAGTGGAACCCAATTCCATCCGTATTAGTGGTAGTCATCCCACTATGTCACCTATTCACCATTTACAGGCATAAGTGAGTAAAACCATGAATATTGCCCTGAAAGACACTATTCGCATATCTATTCAAGCCTCTTTCACCCAGCCAAAGATTGTTGAGTGCTTGATAGTTCCCTGCGAATTAGTTGTCCCATTTTGGGGGTTTAAATGCAAAGCAACACCATATGGTTGTAAACTTTGGTGGATAACCCTATTAATAAAGGTGTTTCCCCTCTATTATGTCGTATGTGCATGGATTAGGAGATGCTCAAGAGCGTTTGGCTCAAGAGGATGAATGGAAGTATGGTTGGATTAACGATTTAGTAATTAAATGCCCTAAGTGTGAATCAACTAATACTGATAAAGAAGATTGGGATGAAGAATATGACGGGGATGAAGATACTTTGTTTATCTTTAGTTGCTTCTGTGGCGATTGTGAACATGAGTTTGAACATGAGCATTATGCCTGAATATAATCCTATGACCCCGAAAGGGCGAGGTTTAGACAAAGCAACACCATATGGTTGTAGTTACTTTGTAACGAAGACCTTATGCTTCCCATAAAGGCTAATACTGCATTAAGGGCGGTAACTTGATGGAATCGTTAAGATTAGGAGGTAATTGAAATGAAACTAAAGAATTGGAATATGAATACAACAAAAGTAAGAGCATGGGCTGAAAATCAGCCTGAAACAGACCAACTTCAAGCAGTATTGCTGTCTCTAACATTAGGAGATAATGCGGGTACTGATGAATTAAGAAGCACATATTGGACAGCAATTCGTTCAATCGGGTCATCTATGGATAATTTCCCAAAGGCTCGTCGAGGCAGAGAATCAACACTAACCGACGGTCAGGAAATTGTTTTGGCGACTGTGGAGGCAAATGTGGCGAGTGCTATTGCGTCAATTGGTTCTGAATACCACGAAACACTATTACAGGTTATTGTTCCTCACGGGCGCACCGGCGGTGTATTTGAGGATATGACCGCTATGGCGAATTATTTCGTGAAGCAAGCACATAACTATATTATCCAGTCAATTAAGGATAATAGAATATCAATGAGTGATGATGGCGAGTTTGACTTGGATTCAAACGACATGCTACAAATCACACCACGCCCAACAAAGGCGGATTCCTCGGAGGGCGACGAAGAGGAATGATTGCATCAGGAAACCGCCCTGATGCCCCCTTGTGGGGGTTTGAACAAAGTAAAACCATATGGTAGTGCTTTGTTATACCCCCGAAGGGAATTACACCCATTCAGACAGACTTGAAGAGAAATCAAACCCTTCGTTCCTTGCTCCATCCATAATGCTTCTTACTATGTCTTCTAACGGAGTTTGCATCATAATATCAATAATGGCATCATCAGTAGCAGAAGCCCATGATTCATACAAATGTAGGTGCATCATGTATTCTTCCTCAATAAGCATCATATCTTTTTGCACAGCCTCCATAAACTTCATAGCCATAAATCCTTCCATGTTATTACTGATATTCTTTAGTTTGAGTACGCAACGCTTACACATGATAATAGGATAATGAAGTAATATAGGGTTTTAACCTCAAAGATATTAAAACCATATGGTAAGGTCACTTTGTTACACGCACCCCATATATTACTCTAATAACCTTATAACATGTTTCAGAGAAGACACTACCAAGAAATAGCGGAGATATTGAAGGAAGTAAAGCATGTTATGGGGCGTTGCTATAAAGAACATTATACGGTTAGTCATAGCGCAGTTTGCGGGCTTTTCGCAAAAAGACTAGAAGAACTAAATGAAAGATTCAACTCAAAGATTTTCTTTGATACTATATTCGGAGATGAATGAAATGACATATAAGATAATCAGATTTAGTTTTAATGGCAGTAATAGAGTTATGAAGCGAGGTTTAACGCTAGAAGAGGCTCAAGCCCACTGTAAAAGAGAAGATACTCACGGGGAGGGCTGGTTTGACGGTTATGCCGAAGAATGACCCGTAAGGGTCAATAACACAAAGTTATGACCATATGGTTGTGATGCTTTGTTCTATTCACAAAACCCCGCCGAAACGGGGTTAAGTGCCTAAATAGGCATTTCATCTCTCCATGTCTCCAAAGCATACATAGTTTCAGCATGTTGTTCAGCATCCCTGTATAAATCAGCAAGCAGACTTTTGATTTCATCATGAGTATTAGCCCAAACATCTTCATCAATTCCATAAGTTTGAATTATTGCTTTTTCAAACTTTGCTACTCTTTCAGCCTGTGCATATTCACTCATTGCTATGTGAAAACCTTCAAAATCTAAACTTAAATCGTCATTCTTGAAATCATCTATATTTGGCATTACTATTTCGACCATGTTATATGCCTAAAAGCGGCATATAGTGTCAGGGTGATACAAAGTGTTACCATATGGTTGTAATCGCTTTGCGCTTGTTTAATTACAACCC